>Ga0209537_1002492_pt1 | contig 18298 bp, 21 predicted proteins | sample BioPla4DNA1_FD_187698 | JGI IMG/M metagenome (GOLD analysis project Ga0209537, IMG submission 187698) | Biogas fermentation microbial communities from Germany - Plant 4 DNA1 (SPAdes) (version 2) | ecosystem: Engineered > Bioreactor > Anaerobic > Digestate | place: Bielefeld, North... | reverse complement strand
TATGGAGATGATTTGATTAAAAAAGTAGTAGACGTTGTAAAGAAACAAATTCGAGGAGATGATTTTGTAATCCGCCTTGGTGGAGATGAATTTTTAATAGTACTTCAGAATGTTGATGTGAAAGTAGCGGAAAATATATGGAAAAGGATTTCTAAAGTTTATGATGAAATCAATGAATCTTTGGTAAAACCATATATAATAAGTGTAAGCCATGGTGTCGTTGGTTGTAGCAATAAAGATGAATGTAGTGTAGATACATTAATTAAAATCGCTGATGAAAAGATGTATGAAGAGAAAAGAAAAATCAAGGAAGATGTAGAATTTAGTGTTGTGAGGAAAGGTGGCATATAGTTGTCCTGTCATAATAAATTCAAAAAAGGGTTGAAATTTTCAGTCTTTTTTTATTTGTATACTATTATTCTAGTCAATGGTTAGATAATTGGAATTATTTGAAAATATAGTATAATAGAAGAAAAGTACAGATAAATCAGAGGTGGAGTATGAAGATAATAGAATATAATAAATTAGTAAGAGACAAGATTCCAGAAATAATAGAAAAAGATGGCAAGAAGGTTGTATTTGAAAGAGTAGGAGGAGGGCAATTATTAAAGCTGTTAAATAATAAGTTAGAAGAAGAGTTGGTAGAATATAAGGCCAGTGGCAGTGTTGAGGAACTAGCAGATTTAGTTGAAGTAGTATATGGAATATTGGAACATTTAGGAGTATCAATAGAAGATTTTGAAGCCATTAGGAAAGATAAAAGTGATAAAAGAGGGGCATTTAAAGAGGGATTAGTATTAAAAAAGGTAATAGAAGATTAAAGATTTATGAGGGATGGAATTTGTTCTTCTCATAAGTATTACTGTGGGTGATATAAATGGGCAAAGAGATAATTACAACTGGAAATTTACATAGTGGTGCAGAAGATTTATTTATTGAATTATTCTGTGATGTGTTTGGGCCAGAAAACAGTCAATATATTTATGTTCAATATCCTTTTACTGATATATATGGAAATTCAAGATTTATAGACTTTGCTTTAGAAGCGGAAGATGAAAAGATAGCAATAGAAATTGATGGGGAAACCTACCATAATCCAGCTAAAATATCTAAGAATAAATATTACGATGATTTATTAAAACAAAACAGTATGGTTTATTATAATTGGAAGATATATAGATGGGCCTACTCCCAATTAAAAAATCAACCTGAAAAAGTAAAAGATGAAATATTGACCTTTATAGGTGACTTTCCCAAATTTAAAATGATTGAAGACTATTTACCAAAACAAAGAGGAAAAGTCATAGAATTAAAGGAACATCAAAAATCAGCCTTAGGCAATTTAAAAGAGATGAGAGAAAATGGAGATAGTATAGCCTTGTTGTACCATGCAACAGGGGAACGTGTCATAATAGTGATGGGTGCAGTTTGTGTTATGAAACCAAGGGTTTCAGGAACTTTATACAAATATATTTCGTGCATTGCTTAGAGTAATTAGAATCTAATTGTTGTAAGCAGTGTATGAGAAGTAAGGATTTTGGTATTTTAATAATTTACAATTATTTAGTATAATTATATTTAAGATGGTAATCAGTTGCGTATATGTAGATTTATGCGACAAAGGTTAAATAAATTGACAATGAAGTTTTATATTTGGAAGGAGCGATTAAAATGGATAATAAAATTACAGTAAAAAGTAATTTGTATGATATTCCTGCTATATTTAGTTATCCCAAGGTAGGTAAAAATTTTCCTACAGTTATTTTATGTCATGGAACAGGATCTAGTAAAAATGAAGTTGGAAATCTATTTGTGAGATTAGCAGAATTTCTTAGAGAAAGAGGAATTGCATCCATACGATTTGATTTTGCAGGTTGTGGAGAAAGTCGTGCAAAGAAACAGGATTTAACTTTTTACGGGGAAGTTGATGATCTTGAAAAGATTTATGCTTATATTCGTAATAACGAAAAAGTTGATCCATGTAGAATAGCTATCTTAGGATTTAGTCAAGGTGCTCGGGTAATGGCAGAGTTTTTAGGAAAATATCCAGAAAAAATAAATGCTGCTATTAGTTGGTCAGGAGCATGTCATAATGGAGAAGGCGTCTTTGCTGGATGGTTTCAAGAATATTATGAAGAAGCAGTAAAAAATGGATATACAAAAATACCTATGCCATGGCGTGATGATTTAATATTGTCTAAGCAATGGTTTGATGATATTAGAAACTCTTCTCCAATGGAAAGCCTATCTAAATATAATGGAGCAATATTAGCCGTATCTGGCACGGAGGATGCCTTAGTTCCATATACCCATGCTAAAGAAATTGTGGGTATATGTAAGGGGAAAGTTTGTGAGTCTAAAATTATTGAAGATGCTGATCATACTTTTAATGTTCTTGAGAAAGATCAATCAATTGCAGATAGGGTTGTGAAAGATACAGCAGATTGGATTACTATTAATATTTAAGATGTAAAGTTCTTTATTACGGTATTATCAGAGTTATTCTAGATAATTTTTGTGGCGATACCAGCGATTTAAACTATGTGAAAATTGCCTTGGACTTTTATGATAGATTAAATAAATTAAGTGATGGCGAATTAGAAATAGCAGACTTTAGTCGTGAAGAAATTAAATCAGGCATTGATGATGTCTTGAAACTATATAATATAAGTTTAAATATATTTATGGAATAGAAAAATTATCAGGTATAGATGTTCTTGTAAATATTTATAATAATTAGGAGAGAGTATCAATGAAAGAAAATAAATATGATGATAAAATATTTTATGAAAAATATAGCCAAATGAATCGATCAAAAGAAGGACTATCTGGTGCGGGAGAATGGGAAACATTAAAAGGAATGTTACCAGATTTTAAAGGAAAGAGAATGCTGGATTTAGGATGTGGCTATGGGTGGCATTCGATTTATGCCATGGAAAATGGTGCATCCTCTGTGGTAGGAATTGATATATCCCAAAATATGCTAAAAGTAGCAAAAGAAAAAACACATTTTTCAGAGGTTGAATATATATGTGGTGCAATAGAAGATATGGATTTCAAGGAAGAAAGCTTTGATATAGTCCTAAGCTCATTAGCATTTCACTATATAAAAGACTATAAAGAATTAATTGAGAAGATAAATAAAGTACTAAAACCAAATGGTATACTTATTTTTACAGTTGAACATCCTGTATTTACAGCTTATGGTACGCAGGACTGGTACTATGATAATAATAAAGAAATCCTACATTTCCCAGTAGATAATTATTACTATGAAGGAAAAAGAATAGCAAACTTTTTAGGTGAAGATGTTGTAAAATATCACAGAACAATAACAACATATCTAAACACTTTACTTATAAATAATTTTAATATAAACCAAATTATAGAACCTCAGCCATCAGAAGAAATGCTGGATATTCTAGGAATGAAAGATGAAATGAGGCGACCTATGATGCTTATTATATCAGCAATAAAATGCTGATTGATGAGCATAATTTATATTTAACGTCATAGCCGTATATTAATGCGTAATAACAACTTGAAATTATGGAGGTAAAATATGAAAAAGTATTTTATTATGATACTTACAATATGTATGATTTTAATGTTAACTGCTTGTGGGAATTCCAAGAGTGAAGTAGTAGGAGAATATGATATAAGTAAGCTTGGTGGTGATTTTTTAAAAAGTGGTAACGAAGCTTATGCCATAGGGACTAATAAGGACGGAATGCCAATTTTTAAAGATACTGACAAAGCTTTTAACCAAGCCATTATTGATTATACAGAAGGATTTACAGCTATTGAAGAAGAGTATGATTTAAAACCAATCAGTAAGAAAAATTGGGAAGAATACAAAACTTATGGATGGCAATTAAATACTGATAATGAGGATGTACGAAAGCAGGGAAGTCAAATAACACAATTTTTTGATATATACGAGAACAGTTTTAAATAATGAACATTATTTATCATATACGACAATATTTGTTAACAAAAAGTCGAGTTTAATACTGAATCCTTTGCTATAATCGATTTATGAAAGGAGTGAAACGATGTTAAAAGAACTAAATCAAGTCATCAACTATATTGAAAAAAACTTAACTGCAGGTATCACACTTGAAGAAATATCCGAATACGCTGGTGTTTCAGATTATCATTTTCGGAAAATCTTTTATTATTTATCTGGATTAACATTGAGTGAATATATTAAAAACAGAAAACTATCAGAAGCAAATAAGGATTTGTTAAATAACGAAAGAGTAACCGATGTGGCATTCAAATATGGTTATGAATCAATGGATGGCTTTACTCGAGCATTTAAATCTTGGAGTGGATTTTTACCATCGGAAGTTGCGAAAACAGGTGTCAGCAAATCGTTTCCCAAACTTTCATTTTATATCGATGTTAAAGGAGGAGAAAGTATGGATTATAAAATTGTAGAAATGCCTTCATTTAAATTTGCTGGTGTAAGCAAAAGAGTGCCAATGCAATTTGAAGGAGTAAATAATGCCATTAAAGAATTGGCCAATAGTATTACACAAGAGCAAAGAGAAGCAATGTATACCATTCAAAATATTGAACCTTATGAAGTTGTCAATGTTTCTTATGAACATGAGCATAATTTTATGAAAGACGAAGGAGAACTTACTCATTTAATTGGGGTTTTAACCACAGAAGAAAATGCAAGTGAACTTTTAGATGTGATTGAAGTTCCAGCATGCACTTGGGTAGTTTTCCCAAATGAAGGTCCTTTCCCAGAAACATTGCAACAGACTTATGCAAAAACATATTCAGAATGGCTACCTGTTTCTAATTATGAAGTGGTTCAACTTCCTGGATTTTCATTTACCAAGATGGATGAAGAAAAGGAGAATTATGCCTACAGTGAAATTTGGATGCCTGTACGTAAGAAAAGATAGCATTACTATGGTTTGCCCAAGATTGTAGATGTGCTTGCCCCTATACCAATGATAGATATTAAAAGAGTAATTAAGGATTTTTTTGTCATGTAGAGCCCTAATATTATATCTCTTTGATCTCTAATGAATAATGAAGGAGTCAGGCTTGAATAACTCCCTTGTCGTATTACTTAAGATACATTCTTCATAAAGTACGTCACATCAGTAATAAAATTAAAAATTAAAAATTATAGAATCAAATCTTAGCGGTTCAGATGTAAAAGTCTGGGCCGCTATTTTTATTTAATAGGAAAGTTCTACTTTTTCTATTAAATAAAAAGAGGCAGCCATGAAAAATCAGGGCATGCCAAAGAAGTCTAATAGAATATTATGGATCTATGTCAATAAAGTAGACACATTTTCTCGAATAAATTTTATGCAACTCTCTTAGATTTATTTTCCCATTCTTGGGGAGTCATATAGCCTAAGGAGCTATGTATTCTTTCTCTGTTATACCATGATTCAATATACTCAAATATCGCAAGCCTGGCAATATCAAAATCGAAATACTTAACTAGATTAACTTCTTCTTTCTTCAACACCGAGTGAAAGGATTCTATACAAGCATTATCATAGGGATTCCCTTTACCACTAAAGGAGTGAATTAGTTTGTGCTCTTTAACATATTTTTCAAATTCATAACTTGTATATTGACTTCCTAGATCACTATGAATAATTAGACCTTCAGCAGGTTTCTGAAGCTTATAGGCATTATCTAAAGCCTTTATAGCCAATGTAGTGTTTATATTTTTAGACATAGAGTATCCAACTATCTTCCTACTGTTAAGATCCATAACAGAAGCTAGATAGCACCAGCCGTCTTTAATTGTATGAGTATAGGTTATATCAGTGACCCATTTCTGATTGATAGAGGTGGTAGTAAAATCTCTATTAATAACATTTGCTCTACTTTCAACTTTGTGTTTAGATGGATATGGTCTAAATTTCTTACATACTACTGATTTTATGCCTAATTTATTCATAAGTCTCTGAGTTCTTTTAAGACTTATAACTATATTTTCTGCTTTTAGTTTTTCATATATCTTAGGAGCACCATATCGACCTTTGCTAGCTTTATATATATTTAGAATCAAGCTTTCTAGGAATTTATTTTCAATGCTTCTTTTACTTTCCTTTTTATTAAGATGCTTATAATAGGAGCTTCTAGGTACTTTCAGAACTTTACACATTAGTTTTATATCATGTATATCTTTATTATCAGTAATGAACTTATATATTGAGCTTACTTCTTTGCAAATATGGCCATGGCTTTTTTTAATATCTCATTTTCCTCTTCTATTCTAGCCATCTTTTTAAGCATGGCTTGATAATCAGCTTGAGTAATTGTTTTATTATTGTCTATAGCTACGGGTTTAGCTTTCTTTACCCATGTTAATATTGTAGATTTAGGTAGGCCATATTCACTATTAAGCTCAGCAAGTGTTTTACCGGAATTATAAAGTTCTACAATGGTATTTTTATATTCTTCTGTATACCTTTTTGACATTCTAGACACTTCCTTCCTTTTCTATATTTTATAGTATTCGGAAAATCGTGTCTACAATATTATACTAACACCAAATTGTATTGCGCATTTATTGAGGGAATATTTGATAAATCATTGTTTCACTTTTATGAGTTTTATAAAACTAGATTTGTTCCAGTAGCTAGAAAGGGACATCCTTTAGATGGCTTAGAAGCAACTATATCTGAGATCCATGAATACCCCTTAATTTTAAGAGAAGAAGGATCTGGAACAAGGGAAATATATCAAAACTATTTATATCAAAATAACGACTCTATGCTTTCGGTTTCAAAAATTTATGAGATTAGCAGTTTTGGAATAATAAAAAAAGTTTTAAGTAATTCAAATGCTATTTCGTTTATGTATGAAGAAGTAGCAAGACAGGAAGTTGAAAGAGGAGAATTATGCTATCTTACAATACATAATTATTTGATCGAGCGACCATTATATTTTATTTATCCTAGCAATAGTCTGATGAAAGAAAGAAATGAGTTGTTTTATCAAAAATTAATGCAAAGATAAAAATAATAGTATTAGAAACCTTTGATTAAGAATAAATTCCACAATATTTCCAGGTCTGACAATATAAGCACCTATTGGTGTCATTTTTGGGAAATTGGTTATTTGACCTGGGTAGATAAGATCAGGATTAATAATTTCACGATTCAAAAGGAGTATTTGTGTATAAGTCAGTAAATTAAATTTTTCTGCAATATTGCTGAAGGTATCATCTAGTTTTAGGGTATATATATTAACATAAAATAAGTTGAGTTTGGTGGAAGGTACGTCAATCGGGACATTGACATTGACAAGCCAGATAAGTTAGAATAAAATAAAGGTAAAACATGAAGAAAACTGTCAAATTCAAGTTTTTGAGCTATTAGTATTTTCATTCTAAATAAGAAGGGAGTGTTAAAACTTTTTATAAAAATAAGAAAACTTTTCTAAGGCTACTTAATCTATGGGGAGGGATTAAAGATGAAAAGCATTAAGACGAAGCTAATTGTTTATTTTTCTATTCTAATCCTAGTGATAGCTGCAACACTTGGCATTATTGTCATGCAAACTGTTAAGAGAACTATTGTTTCTGATGCAGAAGGAACATTAGAGTTGTTAGCTGAAGAGGGCAGAAAATTAGTAGAAAGTCGTGTTGAAATTCAAGTAAGAATGGCGGAAATGGTAGCGGCACGAGAAGATATTGCTAATATGGATTGGGAAATCCAACAGCCAATATTAATTAGAGAAGTAGAAAAGTCAGAGTTTCTATCTATGGCGATTGTTTATCCCGATGGTACTACCTATGATTATAGTGGAATTATTATCAATTTAGGGGATAGGGACTATGTAAAAAAGGCATTTAATGGTGAAGTAGGCATATCAGATATTAGTGTTGCTAGGGGAACGGAAGAACTTTCTATGATGTATGCTGTACCTATAAAAAAAGAAAGTGAAATTGTAGGGGTATTAGTGGCTAGAGCCGGTGCAGACTTCTTAAGTACTGTTACCGATGATATGGGTTATGGAAGCGTTGGTTATGCCTATTTGATAAATGGTAGTGGCAAAACCATAGCCCATCCTGATAGAGAAAGGGTCTTTGAACAATTTAATCCAATAGAAGCAGCGGCGGTTGAAGAAGAATACAGGCCTCTTGCACAGCAATTTGAAAAAATATTAGAGGAGCAGAGGGGAGTAAGTACATATATTTTTGGAGGAAGAAATATTTATTGCGCTTATGCACCTATTGAAAATACTGATTGGATTCTTACAATTACTGCTGATGAAGGAGAGATATTATACTCTTTACCAATTCTACAGAAAAACATTATTTTACCTACCTTAATATTATTAGTGTTAGGCATTGTAATTGCCTATATTATAGGTAGCTCCACGACTAAGCCTATTATTTCTATAGCTAAATTTGCAGAAAAAATTGCAGACCTAAATGTTAAAGAGGATGTACCTAAGAAATTGTTACATAGAAAAGATGAAATAGGTTCTTTAGCAAAGACATTTCAATTTGTTAATGACAATCTACGGGAGTTTATCATAAAGATTTTAGGTACATCTCAGCAGGTAGCCTCCTCTTCCGAGGAATTAACTGCCATCATTAATCAGTCTGCTACTTCCGCCGATGAAGTAGCAAGAACTATTGAAGAAATAGCCAAGAGTGCCAATGAACAAGCAAAGGATACTGAAAACGGAGTATTAAAAACTGATGAGCTAAATAAAATTATAGAAGAAGACTTAAAGGACATGGAAGAAATTAATACTGTTATGGAAAGATTAATTATACTAAAGGATGACGGGGTAGAAAATATAAAATCTTTAATAGATAAAACAAAGCAAAGCGATGAAGCAATAAAAACTATTTACACCAGCACTGTAGAAACCAATGAAAGTGCAGAAAAAATTAGTGAGGCAAGCAAACTTATAGAAAATATAGCGGATCAAACTAATTTATTAGCTCTTAACGCAGCTATTGAGGCAGCAAGGGCAGGTGATGCTGGGAGAGGTTTTGCAATAGTGGCTGAAGAAATTCGCAAACTGGCTGAGCAATCCACAAACTCAGTACATGAGATAAATGCAATGCTCCAAAGGCTACAAGAAAAATCCCAAAATGCTGTTGATATTATGCAGGGAATACTAACTATTATAAAAGAACAGGTAGAAAGTGTTCAGGTGACAGAAAGTAAGTTCCACAGTATTTCAGGGGAAGTTGAATATGTTAAGACTATCGTTAATAGATCAATGGCTTCTGCGAAAAAAATGGACAAACAAAAAACTGAGTTATCAGATATTATGCAGAGTTTAGCTGCAATTGCTGAAGAAAACGCAGCAAGTTCAGAGGAAGCAGCGGCATCAGTAGAAGAGCAGACTGCATCAATGGAAGAAATTCACAATGCTAGCATTACTCTAGCACGATTAGCTGAGGAATTACAGGAGGGTATCACTAAGTTTAAATATTAAGCTTATATTTGAAAAGAAGAATTATATGAAAAAAGATTTGGAAGAGTGCCGATTAGGAGAAACTACGCTGAATTTTCCGAATATGTAAAAAACTGGGCACTTTAGGAAAAAGAATGATTCCATTCTGACAAGAAATAATACTAAGAAAACTTTCAAAGATGTATAAATCTATTTTATAATTGCCAAAACAATAGGTTGATATTTATTAAATCCTATTATTTTGGCAATTATCTTTATAAACAGGGCATTGTGAAGTATACAAGCTGAGCATACAAGGGTACAGGTACTTGTTGATAAAGGGGAATACTATGACTTTTCCGAGGTGTAAACATATACAAAGGATGGTGGCGTAATAAGCCACCTGTTTTATTAGGTGTTGAAATTGAACTTAGTATCTAATCCTAATAATGAAACTTCAGTCTCTTTGTCAAAAACATGTATTTTTTCTGGTTTAAAAGTAATTGTGAGTTTTTCATCTTCTGAGGTGACATCCTCAGATTTAAACCTAGCTGTAAATTTATGTCCATTATAATCGATATATACATAGATTTCTGCTCCCATGTGTTCGTAAACTTCAACATTTGTATCCAATACATTCCTATTGGAGCTAGTTTCTAGGGGAATAGTAGCTGTAGACATTTTTTTGTTAACCTTCAATACATCTTCTGGGCGTATTCCTATGACTACAGTTCTGCCTATGTAGTCATCAAGATTATTACCTTGAACCCTTTCCTCTAATAGAGTAAACCTAGTTTCATCAATTAAGGCATAATATCCATCTTCATCTTTTCCTAACATGGCATCAACAAAATTCATCTGCGGAGAACCAATAAATCCTGCAACAAACATGTTACATGGGTTTTCATAGAGTTCCTGTGGTTTACCAACTTGATGAATAATACCATTGTTACCGGCAAGTGTTTTTGGAGAAATATTGGCAAATAATTTTCCCTAACTTTTCTAGTAAATATTTGCCAGCTCCTCTACCATTAGAACAATGACTCTCTATGCTCTAATCTATAACTCTTACCACTCATATTAAAAAGTTCACATCTATGTGTAATTCTATCTAGGACTGCTGTAGTTAAAGCAGGATCCCCTAATAGTTCTGTCCAATCCTCTAAGCCCTTATTAGAAGTGATTATTATTGAAGCTTGTTCATGAAGGGATGATATTAACTGAAAGAAAAGATTTGCTTCTTCTCTTGTTATTGGAAGGTATCCAAGTTCATCTATTATGACAAGGCTTGAGGATAATATTCTATTCATTTTACCTTTGCTTTTTCTTGATATTTCTTGAGTTTTTAGCGTATGCATAAGACTATCCATTGTTACAAAACTTACCTTGTAGCCCATTTCTATTGCTCTATATCCCAATGAAATGCTAATGTGGGTCTTTCCTAGTCCTGGTGGGCCTAAGAGTATTAGATTGTACATTCTGTCAATCCAATCCATTTCTAACAATCTATTGATTTGTTTTTTAGTTATGGACTTTTGAAAGTTAAAATCAAAGTCTTCTATTTTCTTAATTACAGGAAAACCTGCAAATTTAAGCCTTCTTTCTTGTGCCTTCTTATCTTTTAAATATATTTCACTTTCCAGAATTGATAACAAGACATCCTGATATGAACTATCATTTATACTGGCTTCTTCAATTATTTTATCTACACTAGCATCTAGGTATTCTAGTTTAAGTTCTTTTGCTAATTCCTTAATCCTATCTAATTTTTCCACTTGCCCTTACCCCTTTCAAAAGAATCTATATATTCGGTAATATCTCTTGTTTGGGGTTTTAGACCTTGATATTTCAAGGGAACATTTAAGTTGGCAGGTTTATATATCTTTTCATTGCTTATTTCTAGTTTCCTTCCGCTTATATAGACTAGTGCATCTTTAAAGATTACAGCACTATATAGTTGGCGTTTTACACAGTATTCTATGGCTTCCTCTATTATTGGTTCTTCATACTTTTTAATTTTTTTTAATATTATTCCATATTGATCTCTGACATATCTAGGTTTTATTTTTCTAATGCTATCTATTAGTTCTCTTGATAGTTCTGTATCTCCAAGTTCTAAAAGAACTTTTTGATAAATTTCATCTATGCTTTTATCCTTAATTCTTTCTTGATGTTTCAACTGTATTAATTTTCCTTTTCTATCACTTATGGAATGGGAAGCTATTATTTCACTTGTTTTTATATTTACTATATCCATCTTTCCTTTTGATATCTTTAATTTAACCTCTAATCCAGGTTCATATGTCCCCTTAGGTACTTGGTATCTATTTTGTTTATATATTACTGTATTGTCTTTTCTAACTATATAGGTTAAAATATTAGTATCAGTTTTAATGTTAAACAGATTGGGTATTGGCTTTAAGTGCTCCTTTTCCAGGGTGAACACTTCTGCTGGTACCTTTTTTGTTATCTCATGAATCTTTTTATTTCCAGTTCTTTCTAACCATTTTAAGGAATCTTCATTGAAAGAATTAATATCTTCAAATATTCGATGTTTGGCAAAGTTATATTTAGCAAATTTAACTACAGCTTCTATTTTCCCCTTACTTTCTGGGTCAAAGGCCCTACATAATCGTACCTTAAATCTTGCACTATCTAGATAGTTCTGAAATCCTTCTGTATATATTATATCTCCTCCATTTTCTGATACTGCAAGAATTCTATCCTGATCGTATACTATTTCCTCAGGGATGCCCCCTAAATATTCAAAGGACTTATTATGAACATCTATGAAGGTTAATGTTGTGAATGGTTTGTCCTGCCACCATAGAAATTTATATCTTGAATGTGATAATACCATGGCAAAACAATATACCTTAACCTTAGTGCCATTGAGTCTTTTAAGCCATATTTCTCCAAAGTCTACCTGGGCTTGAAACCCCATTGGAAGTTCTGGAACGGCTTCATATTGTCTTGTAATTTCTTCCTTAGGAAGACTATATTCCTCTCTTAAATTGCTTACATAAAGTCTTAGTGTTCTCTCCTTGAAATCTAATTCCTTGTATCTCTCTAAAAGCCAGTCCTGTATTTGTGCAGTTGAAATATCCCTGTATTCCTTTATCCACTCTAATATTAGGTCTTTGTATTTATCTATCTTTTTATTTCTACTTTTGGAGTTTTTTACATACTCCATATATTCTTGATTTGTCATATCCCAGTACTTGCCAATTGTCTTGTAGTCTAGGTCTAAATTCCTACTTGCTTGAGACTTTTTAAATCCCATTGATTTGTGTTCTTTAATTTTTGCAAACTTGTCCAATGTTACCACCTTTCTGCCCCCTTCTGCAATCCGTAAAATGTAACTACCATTTTATCAGAGTATGGGGTATTATTATATTAATTAAGAAAAGTTCTCCATTTTTGTTTGCCGAAATCTCTCCATTTTATTATACCAGTTACAGAAGTATTATAAAGGTAAGTTTGATGCATATCAAAGGACATATATATTAACCTTGAAGGAGTATAATAATTATTTATATTTTAAAGAAGTTCTCGAAAATTATTTATTAGAAATGAAACAAATATCAAAAGGAACAAACACAAGATATTTGACATTAAAACTTTTAAATACTTTTAATTTACCAGTTCCCCCCATTTCCCTACAAAATGAATTTGAGCACAAGGTAGAAACCATAGAAAAACAAAAAGAACTTTTAAATCAATCTCTAGAACTACTAGAAGAAAACTATAAATCCATAATGGACAAGGCTTTTAAAGGTCAACTATTTAATTAGGAGGTGGACTCATGAATTCAAATTTTTCCTATCTGAAGAAAGAAAGCAAATATGAATCTTTTGTAGATGCCTGTATAGAGGCTGAAAAACTGATGCATGTATCTTACTCAGCATCTGCAACCTTTACCCGTAGGGCTATGGAGTTAGCTGTAAGATGGATATATATCAATGATGAGGCACTAAAGCTTCCCTACAATGATACCTTTGCTGCTCTTATAAATGGTCCGGATTTTAAAAATGTAGTTGGAATAGAACTATATAAGGCCCTTGATTATACCAGGGAATTAGGCAATAAGGCAGCCCATACCAATATGAGTGTGGATAGGAATCAGGCTATACTATCCTTGAGAAATTTATTTAACCTAACTCATTTTATAGACTATTGCTATTCTGAGGACTTTGAGGAAAGACAATTTAATGAAAGTCTTTTAGGCTATAATGATAAGATAAAAAAGACAGCCAAGGAGCAGGAGGAATTCTTCGAAATAATATCTAAAAAGGATAAGAGTCTAGAAGAGTTAATTAAGGAAAACCAAAGGCTTAGAGAGGAAAATAAAAAGACAAGAAAAAACCATGAAAGGACTAGGAATTATAGGGTAGATAGCCTATCTGAAGAGGAAACTAGAAAGGCTTATATCGACCTTGATTTAGAATTAAAAGGCTGGGAGATAGGGAAAAACTGCCGTGAAGAAGTGCCAGTTTCCCATATGGCCAATGCTTCAGGTGTTGGCTTTGTTGATTATGTCTTATATGGGGATAATGGTAGACCTCTGGCTCTAGTAGAAGCAAAAAGAACTAGCAATAGCTCTAAATTAGGCAAGGTACAGGCAGAAATGTATGCAGATGCTCTAGAAATAGAAACAGGTGTTAGACCTGTAATATTTTATACCAATGGTATAGATTATTATATTTGGGACGACAGGGATTATCCTGAAAGAAAGATTTCAGGAATCTATAGTAAGAGGGATTTAGAGTCTTTAAATTTTATGAAAAACAATAGAAAGACTATGAAAAATCCTCCTATAAGAGATGAAATAACCAACAGGGACTATCAAAAAGAGGCCATAACTAGAACCTTGGAAAGCTATGAAACTGGCCACAGGAAAGCACTTTTAGTAATGGCTACGGGAACAGGAAAAACTGTTACTGCTGTTTCTGACGCTAAGGCTTTAGGAGAAAGGACATTATTTTTGGGACATACTAAGGAGTTAATTACACAAGCCAAAAATACTTTTGAAGATATTTGGAAGGATGCACATATTGGTATGTATGTGGCAGAAGAAAAGGACAAGGATGCTTATGTTGTATGTGGTTCAGTGCAAAGTATATCTAAGAATTTAGAAGAATTTCACCCGGAGGAATTTGGCTATATTATTATAGATGAAGCCCATCATGGAACAGCAAATACATATAAGAAAATACTATCTCATTTTAAACCGAAATTTACTTTAGGTCTTACGGCTACTCCTGATAGAACAGATGGAGAAGATCTACTAGAGATATTCAAAAGTATTGCCCATAAACTTGACCTAAAAACAGCAGTGGAAATCGGAGAACTTGTGCCAATTCGTTGTATTAGAGTAAAAACTAATGTAGATATTTCTAATGTTAGAATTAATGGGATCAAATATAATACCCAGGATTTAGAATCTAAGCTTTTTATACCTGAAAGAAATAAAGTAATAGTAGATACTTATATTGACTTTGTAAAGAACAAGAAAACTGTTATATTCTGTGCATCAGTAAAACATGCTAGTGAAATAGCAGAACTTTTTAAGGAACATAATATAAATGCAGCGGCAGTATCTGGTAATATGAAAAATACTGAGAGAAAAAGAATACTAAATCAATATGAGTATGGTGATATAAATGTTCTCTGTGCTTGCGACTTATTAAATGAAGGTTGGGATAGTCCGAAAACTGAAGTTTTATTTATGGCTAGACCAACTATGTCAAAGACCCTATATACTCAACAATTAGGCAGGGGTATGAGACTATTAGAAGGAAAAGAATACCTTATGGTATTTGATTTTATTGATAATGCCAATTTATTTAATATGCCTTATTCCTTACATCGGTTGTTTAATATAAAAGAGTACAGACCTGGAGAATATGTATTAGCTCCAGAAAATAAACGAAAATTGGATAAGGATTTAATAGCTAAGGGAGAAAAACCTTCAGTCTATTTAGATTATCCTATTGACATTAGAGATTATGAGATAGTTGATTTATTCAATTGGCAGGAAGAAGTAAAAGATATGATATCTCTTTTACAATTCGTTAGAATGGTAGATGTACAATCTGAAACCATAGAGAGGTATGTGAGAGAAGGAAAAATTATCCCTGATTTAGAAATACCTATGGGTGAGAAAAGGACCTTTAAATATTTTAAAGAGGAGAATGTTCTTAAATATGCTAAAGAGTTTGGATGGGAGTTAATCACCCCAGCAAATATGAAGGATAAATTTATGGATTTCATTAAGAAAATGGATATGAGTTACTCATATAAACCTGTATTATTAAAAGGAATATTTGATCATATGGACGATAAGGGCAGAGTGAGAATAGATGATTTAGTTAATTACTTTATAGATTATTATGAAGCTAGAAGGGAAAAAGGATTAATAGTAGAAAAGAGAAGATGTTTGTACTTAAGAGAATATACTAGAAAAGAAGTAGAGAGAAACATATTGTCAAACCCATTCAAAAGATTTGAAGATATGAATTTCATGAAAAAATCTAAGGATATTGAGTATATAGAAATTAGCAAGCATATTATGAAGAAACTGACTAAAGAAGAAATAAAATGGATAATAGGACACTGTGACATGAAGTTAAATGAATACTATGGAGAGTGAGTACTTTGGAAATAAGACTACTAGACAAAAATAAATTTAAAGACTTTGCCTTAGAATTTATTTATACCACTAGCCATTATTATGATGTAGAGAGAAATCCTAATGAAATATTTTCTATTTCTTTGGTTAAAAAGCCTTTTGCTAAGGAAGTTAAAAAATCCTTTATAGGAAAACTCTATGAGGACTGGCTAGAAAACCCTTCAGCCTTCTCTCTAAATAAAGATGGACAAGTTTTAGGATATTTAGAAGTAGATAGGGAAGCTTGGAATAATAGATTGAGAATTACAGAAATACTAGTCTTAGATGAATTTAGAGGCAGGGGCTATGGGACTATCTTAATCAACAAGGCAAAAGAAATATCCAAAGAAGAAGGATTTCGAGAAATAATCCTTGAAACCCAAACTTGTAATACAAGGGCCATAGACTTCTATATAAAAAATGGCTTTATAGTAAATGGAATAGACCTTAGCTGCTATTCCAATGATGATGTGGAGAAGAAGGAAGTAAGGTTAGAACTGGTATATAAACTATAATATTTTCCCATAAGTTATTTTTATAACAAACCCTCAAGTATAGAAATTATCAATTATACAAGAGATTCTTCCTATAATATAATTTAAATGGATTATATTATAGGAGGTTTTCTTATGGTACAGAAAAACAGAACTTATGCAATGATTTTTTCAGGATTAGCAATAGCACTAAATATCGTTCTTGGCACAGTAGTAGATATGTTAAGTATTCCTTTATTATTTTTAGATACTGTGGGAACTATCTTTACTGGTGCAGTATTTGGGCCTTTTTATGGGGCAGTTGCAGGAGGATTAACTAATGTAGTTCAAGGGGCTATAACAAATCCAAAGACAATACCCTTTGCCCTTGTTAATATTGCAGTAGGATTAGTTGTTGGATATATTGCTAGAAAGAAAAAGTTTGGCTATGGCACAGCTGTTATAACAGGTTTAATCCTTTCGGTAGTTGCTCCCCTTATAGGTACACCTATAGCTACATATGTATATGGTGGATTAACTGGTGACTTCAACGATGTATTCTTTACATGGCTAGTTCAATCTGGGCAAAAGGTTTTTACAGCAGCCTTTATTCCTAGGGTTACCAGTAATATTGTAGATAAAATCGCAAGCTGTATTATAGTAGCATTCTTAATTCAAAGATTGCCAAAAAAATATGTAGAAGGTGCAAAATAGATGGATAGAAGTAAAAAAGTTATTTTCACATCCCATTGTGTATTAAATCAAAATACTGTTGTTTGTCCCTTAGCCAGAGCCAAGGGACCTTATAGGGATATAGTTCAAAAACTAATGGAAGAGGGTATTGGCATTCATCAATTACCCTGTCCAGAATATAGGCATTTAGGCTTGAAAAGAAAGCCTATGACCAAATCACAGTATGATACTGTGGAATTTAGGAATCTATGTAAAAAGATAGGTAAAGATGCTGTAAATATTATGAAGGAATACTTAGACAATGATTATCTTATAGTAGGACTCTTAGGTATTAAGGGTAGTCCAAGCTGTAGTCTCAGGGGAGAAAAAGGCATATTAATGGAAGAGTTGCTATCTATAGCAAAGGACAATGGAATAAGCTTGAATTTATTAGATGTACCTGGTGAATATGTAGATGGAAAGGATAATAAGGAGTTTATTGAAGACCTAGATGGATTCCTATCCTTCCACCAAGATCCTTAAATTTCTTTCAAAAGCCTTATCAGCTTCAGGACTTCTTTTTTTAGCCTTGCTATAATATTTATTTTCTCGTCGTAATTGTTGGTGTAAATGGCGACGATTAAGCATTCCCTCTATATTATCTTGGGTATAAATAAGACCATTTTCATTAATAGGCCTAGCTCCTTTAGATAAACACATGGCAGCAAGACCATAATCTTGGGTGACAACTATGTCATCCTTTTCTATTTTATTTACTATGTAAAAATCAGCACTATCCCTAGAAATATCTACTGATACAATACTTGCATAAGAATCATAAATTTCATGGGCAAAATTCTTGATAATAATTATTTCTAGGCTATACTCTTTGGCCACATTAACTGCTATACTAATTACAGGGCATCCGTCAGCATCCATATATATTTTCATCTTCTTCACCTCATTATCTATTATATCCTTTGATAAAAAAATATGTAACTTGGGTATATAATATAAGATAATAACTTAAATATAAAATATGTAAATAAATTATGGGAGGTAGTGAAAATGG
>Ga0209537_1002490_pt1 | contig 18312 bp, 11 predicted proteins | sample BioPla4DNA1_FD_187698 | JGI IMG/M metagenome (GOLD analysis project Ga0209537, IMG submission 187698) | Biogas fermentation microbial communities from Germany - Plant 4 DNA1 (SPAdes) (version 2) | ecosystem: Engineered > Bioreactor > Anaerobic > Digestate | place: Bielefeld, North... | reverse complement strand
CATTGGAAGGAACAGCAAAACCTTTGAAAATAAAGCTTTAATACTTTGCCTTCAAGTGCCTAACACATTAATATTTAGCTGAAATCAAGGGCTTGCTTTAAGGGGCGTAGCCTTTACCCTTGATGAAAATAAATATTAATGTACAATAAACCAAGGGCAAAATGAAATATTATGATATTGGAAGTATTATTGAGTTCTTGTCCAAAATTAAGGGGTCAATCCGGTCAAAGTAATTAGTTCTTTCCATCTCATCAATAAGATCTGTTACAGCCTGAAGATGCCTTCTATTCCCATGGCTTAAAGAATAATTAAGTTTACCAATTAGTTTAACAACATAATTTATCCTATCTATGTCCTCATCATTGTCTTCTTTTAACAAGCGTATAATACCATCAACATTATCCACATTCATATTTTTACTTTCATCAGACCAATCATTTGTTTTTAACATCAAAAATTCTAAATATAAATCAGTCTGTGTTTGTAGAATGTCTCTTCCTGAATTATTAATCCCATAGATGCAGGTATTGTTGTATAATTGCAATTTAGAACCATTACTTAGATCTATAGGGTCTTTTTTTATCTTACGAACAGTAAAAATATTGAAGCCTCCATACCCTATTACACTAGATTTAATAAATTGAATCATCTTCTTTAATACTTTGTTTTTAATATCTTTAAGTTCATATTCAGACATAAAGGAAAAGTATGGCTTTAACCCTTTTGCTGCACTATCTAGTAAATCTTTAATTACAAAATAGTATTCATTTTCATGTACTGAATAATATTTTTTATTTATAGAGTTATATCTTTCAAAGCTATCCATTACTTTGCCATATAGTAAGGCTTCGGCAAATAGCAATAGTTGAAACCTGCCCCTATAGGTTATATCCTTCCAATTTTCTCTCATATTCATCATTGCAAATAGCCTAGGGCATAGTAGATATGTTCCTATATCAAACAAGGTATAAACTTCCTTCTTACTTACATTAATTGGCTTGAATTTTTTGTTATCTATCTCATAAGCTTTATTTTCTGTTATTTCAACACTAGTAAATAGCTCTTCTATATCACAGTCAAATATAGATGCTATATCTTCAATATATATTGATGGTTTATTTATTTGATTATCTTCTTTTTCTGTATAACTAATAATTAGTTCATCTGTTGTAAAGTCCAGAACATTCTTAAACAAATACTGCTCTAGCCTTAGATGATAATCCAATCCATGTATTTGTGCAGGTTTTCTTTCTATTCCATACTTAGGATTCTTCAAAATCTCTAATATTTCTTTGCTGAAGGGGAAGCTTTCTTCATATTTTCTTGGATACTTATCTGATTCAAGCATTATAAAAAACACATGCTTGTACTTCTTCATATTTTCTAAATTGACTATGTTAATTTTTAAGTCATTTGTCTCTTCCTCTTCTAATCGTTCCTCTTCCCAGTCCTTCAACATTCCCCTAAGGTTTTCTGCAAAGTAGTTAGTAGTCATACCCTTTACTAATGACTTTTCACCTATATTTTTAACTGCTTCCTCTAATTTTTTAATTACTTTTATTTCTAAATTTAAGTCTGTATCATCAATTGCTAAAATTGTATCACTACGCATTACTACTTCCTTTAGTAGCCTTATATGCTCTTTAATATTTCCATTTACATTTTTAATAGATATAATAACATCCCTTAAATCATCTAAGAATCCATATAAAAATTTAATAGATGCTTCGTCTATATGGTTAAATGGATGCCATTTATAAAGTTCATTTCCATCCATAGTCTTTTTTAATAAAAGTATGCTGTCTAAAGTTTCAAGCCATTCATCTATACTTTTTTTATCTTCAAAGTAAGTTTCAATAATTGTAAAATCACCAATATACTTGTCCCACTTATTAACATCAGTAATTGGCATGTGTTCACAAACATACTTCCAGTTTGAATACAATATCATCTTAAAGGCCAATACTGACATTCCTTCCACTGCTATATTGTAAATTTGAAATATATATTGGCCTACTGGATATGTTGATATAGGCCTAGGTCTCCTATGGATTTCAATATTTTTATACAGTTTTTTGAATAACCTGTACTTCTGATCATAGGGTACTTCATTGCCATCTCTATAATTAAGCCTATCTTGCAAGTAATCTTTTTTACTATAATATACTTCTGGTAAAGTGCTGCAGTCAATTTCACTTGTTATATCTTTAAGCAGATCCTTTTTAAGTATAAAAACACCCACCTCTTCAAATATTTGGCTAAATCTTTCTTCATACTTTTCTTTATCTACAGCTACAACTATTGCATAGTCTTTATTAATAGCTTCTATAATTTCTTCTGTTGATGAAAAATTAGACTTCCTTATCCCTTCACCTATTTGATGGGCTACATTATACAGCTCTTCATCCCTACTTGAAAATGGTCTTAAAATTTTTATCGTACCATCAAGTATTTTGTTTTTAATATCACTGCTTATCCTCATCTCAATCTCTGGATATTTAACTTGAAGATAGTCAATTGCTCTTTCTGTATTAAAGTCAAAATCCTCTTCATAGTATGGGATTTCTATTTCTTGGCCCAGCTCCTGTCCTAATCTTAGATAGTTATCCTCTAGTAGAAAACTATTTGTCCTATCTGAAATACTATACTTAGCTACTATAAAAACTTCTTTTCCCTGTTCCACAGCAGATTTAAGTAAATATTTTTGCATATCATCAAAGAACAAGAATCCATCTAAAAACAGCTTATCTATTTCAGATACCCTATTGTCTATTTCCTTCTTTAACCTGTCCTGTATTGTTGTTATTCCACCACTTAGCTCTAAATTGCTTATGATTTCTTCAGCTAATTTTACTAATTCTTCATCCTTACTTAGTTCATGTTGATTATTAGGTATGATATCCCTTACCATATGTCTAAAGTCGTTAAATAGGTCAAAAATAATTTTTTGTATATATGAATAGTCTCTTTCAATTAAATCTAATTTATCCTTTGATATCTCTTTAACATTATAAAATAATAAAAAATTGAATAATTCAAACAACTCATGCTTCATATCTTCTAAGGCAATGGCTAAGTGTGGGTTGTTCTGGTATCTAAATTTTATAATTTCAGACAGTATAAACTTTTGATCTGATGTAGATAAATAGTTTCCACTTCCATATATATCATCTAATATATCTCTTTGAAGCTCTGTAAATGTATATAGATTAAAAGCTTTTTTCTCCTTTTTTGTATAGGCTATTACATTATCATTAAGAGATTCCTGTCTTAATTCCTTAATGTTTAAAGTGGCAGTAACGTATAGGAAATTTGATCTATCTATTTCTTCTTTTAATCTATTAACAACAGAAGCATCTTCTATATCAATTCCAGTAACTAATTTTATTAGCCCCATGCTTATCCCCCTAGCATCATAGAATCAACTAAAGAATGATACCCTTTATCTATAATGGATTTTAATTCATTTTTATAATAATCAAACACATCATTATACTCCCTATCTTCAAAGGGTTTAAACTTAATAAATTTAATACTATTTGTTGCATCTAGAATTACATTATCTAATGTAATTTCTGCATGAATATTAAATTTAAGCAGGTGGTTTATTGCATACAATATCTTCCTTACCTGACTTTCATCTCCATACTTATCTTTCTTATTTCTTCTTACATCGTAAAAGCATTGCCTAAAATAATTTCCCTTGTATAAGTATATTCTTGGGGTAAATCTATATAGGTCATTAGAATAATCGAAAGACTCTAATGAGTCCACCTTGCTAAGGTCAATAATATAATCCTTATACCATTCCTCATAAGCTGATAGTTTATATATACTGTCTAGGTCCCTTCTATCTAATCTTTCAGCAAATTTCATTGGATTAGATTTAAGCTTCTTCTTAAATCCTGTAGCCAAATCTTTTAAAAAATACTTATCATCTGCTTGATATCTTGCGGCTTTTAGTGTTGTATACTGGAAGTTCAAAAAATATTTTTCTAATTCTTCTTGTAGGGACTTTATATTTTCATCCTTTATACTTTCACATACTTGTATATATTCTCCTACTCTATCTAACCTAGTATCATCTATATATATTGCTTCAGAAAATTTCAGCTCAATCCATTCTCCTAAACTCTCTGTATATTGAGATAAAGTCATTAGTTCATGGCCAGTATGCTCCCTTAATCCTAAGCCCTTAGAAGTTAAATTTGCACTTCCATAAAGAACATATTTATCATCAAAAATATAGGTTTTTGCATGGACAGAATTATCCACATAAATCTTCCAACCACAGTCAATAGCCCTTCGAAAATCAAAACTGCTTGCTCCCCTTTTAAAATCTTCTAGATTGAGCTTAAATAAAATTCTTTTTTCTAAGTCTTTCCCTCTTATAATTGACTCTACAAAATCAAAGGCCTCAATTGTCACATAGCCTGATATAAAAGTTATACTTTCTTGACATTTACTTAACAAACTTTCAAATTTTTCCTTGATGTTATATATAAGTTCCATTTTATATCACGCCTCATCTTAAAATTCTAGCTGATTTTTATATCTTATATAGACGCACTAGTTCCCTTCCTTATGGCTTTTAACATTGTTTCAGGATCGTAGTCCTTTAATAATTCATCATCTATATGGCCATAATACTCGTCATCCTTGTCCTCATCTTCTTCTATAAAATCATACTCATCAGAGTCAACTGAGTCTAATTCCATCTCCAGTAGGGACCACATTAACTCTTCATCTTCTGATTCATCCTTAGGTGAAAGTTCTAAGTAACTTTCAAAATAGTCATAGCCATAAATCTCCTTATAATAGTTCTTTGCTGCTTCATACATTTCTTCCACTTGAACCATTTTAAAATCATAATCTAAAACTTTATTACCTATACAATAATACTTCAACAGTAGCTTAGACTCCTTGTATTTTACATAAGGTCTAGCAATACTGTATATATAGTCAATATAATTCCAGGTAAAATCAACTTCTTCTAATTGTTGGTATTTTCTTTCTGGCATCTTATAATGAAACCATTCTGAAATTATTACTTCTACATTATTGCTTTCATTGTTTATAACAATTCCAGAAAATGTAAATGAATAATCATCACGAAATATCAATATAGGTTCATTGTCTACTACTTGATATAAAACATAGGTTATTTCTGATACAATTTCATTCCTATCTTTGAAGTCAGTATTTAAATCTATAGCATAGCATTGTAATTTGCCTCTTGATTCCTTTGTTGAAATTCTAGATATACTCTTAACCTTATCTAAATAGTATCTTTTATCTAATATTGAATAATCATAAATATTTATTATATTAAAAAGGAAGTCATATATATCCCATTTTTCATGTTCTTTAGTAGAAAATATATTGCAACCTAATACATTGAGTATTTTACAAGCCCCTTTATTCCACTCAATAGTATCTAAGGAGTACAAAATATCTTCTAAATCACCTCTGTTTGCAAATATCAATTGTTACCACCACTCTTACATTCTAAGTAACTTGTCAATTTTTTCTTTATATGAAACACCATCAATCTCATCCTTAAAGGTTTTTACAATCTCAAAAGTTCGCTTAATATAGTCCTCACTTGAACTACAATCAATTATAAATTTATTATACATTTCCTCTATTCCACCTAAAACATATGAGTTGAATATATTTAAGTTCTCCTGAACTTTATCATATTTACTTGGATCAGTATCATATCTAAAAGCCCTATCTAATCTCTCCTCTAAATTTATATCTTTTTCATCTAATAGCATTATTAATCTATATAAAAACAAGCAATCATGCCTATGATTTATAAAAGCACTTGCTAGTATATTTGCAGAATCTGTAGATTCATTATCTCTCTTAGCTTTGCGATTAGCTAAGAATCCAAAAACTGCAGCATTCAAATATGCTTCTATAAAAGTATTAAAAATCTGAGCTTCATTAACTATAAATTTGAGATATGTGGCATGCTTGCCAGTTATACGATAGTCAGTTTCAAATAATTTTATTTCTTTTTTCTCAGTCATCTGCCATCCTCCTAATTAATTGTAGTGTATGTGTCACTATGTTTTACTAATTTATATTGCTTGTCTACCCTATCTAACATAACTGCTTCAGCATATCTCCAATCCTTAGCCATAACAAACATAATGACTTGTTCCGCTACCTTAGGTAATTCTCTGGATATATTCTCTATGTGAATCTCATCAGCATTAGAAAATGGAGCATCTAATATTAATGGATAAGGTTCACTTCCTAGGTCTTGTCCATCGATATTGATTATTTTTGACCTTGCTAAGTCCACTAGGCCTGCAATAAAAGCAAAGTTTTTAACACGTAATAATCCTTCAGATTCTCCAGACTCAACCTCTTTATCATCTATTTTAGTTAATAAAGTAGTATTATACTTTTCATCTATGACTACTCTTCTTTCTCCATGATACATTTTATTGAATATTTCATTGACCTTTTCCTCAAGCTTAACACGAATATCCTTTTCTTTATCTCTATAATAATCATCAATCCATTGATATATAGCTTCGGCATATAATAAATACTGTCTTATTTGATTATTTTTTTCAGATGCTGATGTTAGGCTATCAAATATTTTTTTATATCTCTCTATATCCTTTTCAGTTACACTCATCTTTGCTATACATTGTTCTCTTTTCCTATTTAGCTCTCTTATTCTTCTTCTTATTTCATTTAATTCAACTTGATCATTCCTAGTATCTTCTTTTCCTTCTATTTGTTTTTCAATATATTTGATATCATCTTCCCATTCAGTTATCCTTCTTTTACATAGTAAAATATCTTTCATTCTTGATTCTAGGCTCTCATAAAACTTATCATTTTTATTAGGCCTATTAAAGTTTATAATATCATTCTTAAAGTTTCTAATGGTTGTGCCAATGGATTCAGGAGGTACAAACTTTAATGCTTCTATCAGGTTGTTAAAATATTCATTTCCTTCTTTTATTTCTGTACCACATAGGCACCTTCCACGTTTAATAATATCTTTTATTGATTCTGCAGTAACATCTTTAATTCCCTTATCATCTACTTTAGCAGCACTTAATAGTTCAGAGGCTTGTTCCAATAGAGGTTGAGAGAAAAAATGTACCGAATTATCAGCAAATTCTTTCCTATAACCATTATAAGCTCTTTCTAAGGCCTTATATTCTGATTCTAAATCCTTCACTAGTTTATCCTTTTGTTCCTGTAATTTTGTTGTGGCTTCATTTCGCCTAATTCTCTCTTCTAACTCTAGCTTTCTATTTTCATATTTTCCAATTTCATCCTCATATTGTGATTTTTGCCTTTCTATTATTGTTAAGGCTTCTTCATTTTGTTGAATTAGTCTCAAGGCTTCTTGAGCCTGGGCATCTTGTTCTAAGTTTAAATCAGCATAAAATGAGCCTATAACTGTAGTCTTGGCTTCTCTTTTTCCTAAATGCTTTATTGTATTGTCCAGTACATCTAATCCTAAAAGTCCCTTTACTGCATCAGCCAAGTCCTTTCTAAAACTGATATTTTGTACACGCTCTGTATCAAAGAAAAAATAACCAGATAGATCATATGGTAAGATAGTATTAATAAGGCTTATCATATCCCTTTCCCTATGAATATGGGATGTAATACCAGTAGATAAGTCTTTAAACTCAATCTTTAGTTGGGATGGCTTACCTCTAACACTTCCATTCACCATTATATATTCTTGTTTCCTATAGATTGTATATTCCTTATTGTCGTGTTCAAGAACAATTTGAATATATACCTCCTCTGTATCTCCATTAAACATAGCATTAGAAACTTCTAAATTTAGCAGAAAGTCAGGATTTTCGTTAAATATTGCCTTATCATAAAAGCACCAATTAAACATTTGTAATAGGGTTGTCTTACCATAGGTATTGTCACCTAAGATTATGGTTACATTCTTTACCTTGTCAGTAGAAAATTCAATTTTGCCTTCACCTTTAAATTGACGAAAGTTCTTATATGCTAAAGATTTTACAATCACTATTAACCCTCCAATCAAAAATTTCTTTCCTTAAGAGTATCAATAATTATATTCTTTATTTTTTCAACCATTTGCCCATAATTATATTTTTTTGTTTTACTATTTTCGTCTTCAAGTTTTAGTATTAAATATTTCATCTTTTTAAGCTTTCTCTCATCCAATTGATTGTTAGTAGTCAAATTCGTCAACCTCCTTTGTTAAATCTATATTGTAAGAGTTGGCTAGTTGAAAGATTAAATCATCAGCTACTGATGGATTTTCAGCTAAATTAGCAAAATCTTTCATTCTCTCAATTTCTTTTCTTACTAGGGATTGTGTGCTTTTTATAACATCATCATCGTACAGTACTAAGTCTTCTAAGGGTATAGGAACCATTATAAAATCATAAATTGCTGCATATTCTTTCCCCTTAGCCTTTCTTAGGACCCTTCCTCTCCTTTGTATATATTCTTTTGGATTGGTACTGCTTGCTAATATAAAGGCCTTTCTTATATTTGGGATGTTAACACCCTCATCAAGGCATCTAATTGCAATTAATACCTGCAGACTCTCCCCTTCATCAAATTCTTTTTTAAGAATCTCCCTCTCCTCTGCATTTTCTTCTGATGTGAATTTTGCAACCTTCATGCCTAGTTCATTACCTAGTTTTTCTGCAACTAAGTCAATTTGTCTTTTTTCTTCCTCAGGTGCTACCCCTTCCATATAGCCTTCATCTCTCATTGTTGTAGCACCACAATAAACCAACATATGTGCATCATCTTTATGATTCAGCATCTCATTACATAAAGCAGAAACTTTTTCTGATGCAGCAGCTACCATCCTAGCCCTTTTAATTAGCAACATCTTTGTATGTTCGCTTAATTTTTTCTTTTTATTTATTGCAAAAGTCTTAGCTATCTTTTTGGAAATTTCTACGTATGCTGATAATTCTTCCTCCTGAAAGGAAACAGGAATTGGATAATAATAGTATCTTGTTAGCATGTCATTTCTGATAGCTTCTTCTAATGTATATTCAATACACTTATCTCCAAAATAATTAAATAGCTTCTCTGTCCCTTCCTCATCTCCATATCTTTCTATAGTTGCAGATAGGGCCAGGCGATAAGGTATATCTTTATTTAGGAACTTTGATAAGTTTTCTGCCCCAAAATTATGTGCTTCATCAACTAAAATTAGAGACTTTTTTAAAATGGGTTTTATTGTATCTTGCACATATGAGGATGCATATGTGGCATTAGTAAAAATAGCACAGAAATGATCCTCAATGCCTAATTCTAATGACAAACAAGCATCACTTAATCTGGATTTCCAGTTTCTTTGAGTAGATGCAGAGTGGCAGATTATAGGCTTCATTCCAAAGTTCTCAATATCTTCAACCCATTGATTAACTAAATGTTGGTATGGACAAACTATAAATATAGCTAGTCCACTTTTAAGGCTCTCATACAATCTAACAACTGCTGATAATCCTGTAATTGTTTTACCAGTACCTGTAGCCATATCAAATATACCAACAAAATTTCTTTTCTGCCATTCATCAATAGCTTCTACCTGGTAATCCCTTAGAGAGATATTTGATGGCAGCTCAGGTTTTAGCTTTTTTGGAGGCATTATAATACTTGATTCAGGAATATCCTCTTTACAGAAAGCTTTCTTATCAAGGTCTAAATCTATAATATCATTCTTCCTATATTTAAAAAGCTTTTGCCTTGAAGCCTCTGGAAAGTCAAGGGTCCTAATGTTAGGCTCCTCATCTTCCCAGATAGCTTCAAATGCTTTAATCTTACTCTCTACTCTTAATTTATCAAACTCCCAAGATTTAAAAACATCAATAGATTCATAATTATGTGCAAAAGCCATTGTACTTTCATTCATGGAACCAGAAAATGCAATGACATTGCCATCATTATCATATAGTAAACCTAATTTTTCATGAAACATACCAATTGAATTATCTTTATCTATTACAGCTATTTTTATTTCTAGAATATTATTAGCTATTAAATTTACTAATAAATTTAACCTTTCCTCTTCATATTCATTTTTAGGTTCAAAAATTGATGTATTTATTCTATCTTCAATCACTTCTTCCCTAAGCTTAATGCCTTTTTCTATTGCTTCAATATCCTCTTCCGAAAGTTTAGGAGAGGCAATAAGCTCAATGCTCCCACCATTTTTCACTAGTTCACAAATACCTTCTGAAATCTCAATCAGTGCAGTTGAAGAGAAAAATCCAACTGCCCTTTGGTATTTGCAGGAATGCTTAAGTAAAGGTATATAAAAGTCCCTTACTATATCATCCCTAAAAGATCTGTATTCTGTTTTTATTTCAATATCTCTAAAACTCAAGGTCTTTTCACCTACCCTACAGCTAGTCAATACAACAATAATGATTCTAAAACTTCCTCCAGTGCAATAATATCACTTATATTATTAAAGTAACCTAGGCTAAAGCGCACAGTACCTGCAGGATATGTTCCTAAAAGTCTATGTGCATCAGGTGCACAATGTAATCCTGTACGTACTGCTATATTATGCTGATTTAATAGGTCCCCTATCCTATCTGCCGGGATACCTTTAAAATTACAGGATATCACGCCTATATGGTTATCAATATTCTTAGATAAATATATTTTTGTATCAAATTTTTGTAATACGGCAATTAAAGATTTGGTCAAGTTACGTTCTTTCTCCTGAATATTTTCAACCCCATTATCCAGTATCCATTTAATTGAAGTGTTTAGGCCGGAAATTGCATATATATTTTGGCTTCCAACTTCAAATTTGTCAGGGATTGTAGAGGGCAGTTCTAGGTTTCCTGAGTCTATCCCTGTTCCACCATATATAAGGGGTTTTAACTTTGAGTTTTCCTTAATTATGAAGCCTGCTATGCCAAAGGGCCCATATAAGGTCTTATGGCCAGAAAAAATAAGATAGTCTGCCTCTATAAGCTTTAGGTCAATATCTAATAAGCCGGCCGTTTGACAACAATCAATCACTACTTCAGCATTATAGTCTTTAGCCATTCTGGATATTTCTTCTACTGGTGTTATTAGGCCACAAACATTACTTGCATGATTTGCAATTACTACATTAGGCTTGTTCTCCTGAAATTGTATTTGAATTTTATCTAAATCATATTCAAGGCTCCTTGGATCCAAATCTATATAATGGATATTTAGATCGTATCTCTTTTTCAGCATATTTAGGCATCTTAGCACTCCATTATGTTCAAAGTGTGTAATATAAACATTTTCATTGCCCTGCCAATTCATTCCTTGTAATACTATATTAATGGCTTCAGTTGCTGTGCTTGTAAAAACAACTCTTTGATCAAAGGAACAATTAAATAGTTGGCATATCAAGTCTCTAGTATTTTGAACAAGATTACTTGCCTTACTTGCTAAATCATACTGCCCTCTTCCTACATTAACCCCATTAGTCCTATAAAATATATCCATATTTTCATAAACGATATCTGGCTTGGGAAATGTGGTAGCCGCATTGTCAAAGTAAATCATTTTTGACACCTTAGCACCCCCTATTCTAATATCAATCAACTTAGTATCATAATCTATTAAATTTTCCGAAATATTTCTAATAATACTTGCCTTTTTTCATTTATATCAACAGTACTGTAATCCTCCATTAGACTTTCTAATTCGTTATATAGATACATAGCTTTTTGTGAAAGACTTTCCTTTTTCTCAAATGACTTTGTAACTTCTTTTTCATCAGCAAAATATGTTATTCTATAATATCCCATATCTGTATTACCGTTTTCAGTTGTCTTATTATTAAATCCTTCGATTGTTTCTTTAAATTGGTGAATCCTATTGATGAAAACAGTAACTGTATCATCATTCCAATCATCAATTCTTAGTCCAGTAACAATAACAGCTACTTTTTCAATGAAGGAATAATAATCATTTGTTAACAATTCTACTTCCTTAATGAATCTTTCTTCACCATTACTAAAAAGATTTATTTTTGTATCCTCTTCTAAGGTGGAGTACCAGTCCTTCATTATTGATGAAAGTGACTGATTCAAATTGTCTTTTGTTGAAAATAAGGCTTTAATATCTTCTACTAAAGACTTGATTAAGTTTATTTTTGCAAGGTCCAATTCTTCTTTAACCCTTTTTATATCTGCTAAGAGGCTGTCATTTATATCATCATGGCCTAATATTTTGATTAATTTTTCAAAGATAAATTCTCTAGCATTAATCTTTAAGCCCCTTAGATTATTTCTAAGCATAATTATCTCTTTGCTTACTTTTTTGAATTCTCCTTGTCCAAGATAAGCTTGTGAATATTCCTTAGTATAGTTTGGCAACGATAAAAACCAACGATGAATTGCATTGAAAACATACTTAAATGAGTTGTATTCCTTGTCCCTTGCATCAGCTTCGAAAATGCTTTCTAAATATTTAATATATCTTTCCTTGTCTGCATTCCAATCTTCCAAATATATCTCATAGTCTGATGGCCTTTCATTAATATCATCTAGTAATTGTGGCCTACATTCAATTTCCTGTCCATTTCTTAGTATAATTGAATGATGTTTATACTTCCTTAAAATCACAGCTATATAGATTGGTATTACTCCCTTTTTTAAGCCAATACCATGTTCCGGCCTAGTTAACTTTTCATACAAGACACTAAATGGTTGAGGGCCATTTTTAGATGTGCTAAGAATAAATTCATCAATTATATTGAGAACATTTTGTATCTTATCTTCTAAGCCTTCAGTACGTATATATACTTCATCATCATTATCAATTAATATTTCTGTAGCATTTAGTGTTGCTTGCATAATACTTACATCTAGTCCATAACCAGTAAGGCCTAATCTAGGTACTAATTTATCCTTTAGTAGGCCATCAAGAACCTTGCGCCTATTGCTTATTACAACGGTTGTTGGTTCATTACAATTAATTAGCTCATTTATGATTATTGGTGTCTTATAGAACACCTCTTCACAAATACTAGATAATAAATGGGATAAAGCTGCTTTCCTGTTAATTTTTTGTTCATTTCCTAAGTAGAAATATTTAGCTTCACCCTTTTCTGGTTTTAAGAACATATCTATATAGTCTTGTATTTGTAGTTTTATATCATCTAAGTATACTAATAGCTCTTCATGAAGCAAAGGGTCTTGTCCTTCATGTTGATTTTTCCCTATTAAAAATTCAATGGCATCGTATCTTCTTAGCAAATCATCTATATTAACAAGTTTTTTAGGTAGTATAAAAATTATCCTCTTATGATTAATTTCCTTAATGATTTCTATGCTACCCTTATATTCCTCTATTGATTCTAGCATTACAGCATATAAGGTACCGTCTGAGCTTTTGTCCTCTATTTTCTTATCCCAATTCCTGGTTGTCTTTAATTCCTCAAAAGTAATAAACTCTACATCAAAATATCTAATTATTTCATAGTCGCTATTGTACCTGTTAGGATATAGATATTTATCATCAAGCAAGTGGTTTAATGTTTTTTTACTACTAAATAAGTTCTGTCTTTTAACAAGCTCATCATTTATTAGGGCATTTATATCTACGTCAGTGGCTTCTATAAGCTTCAAGTATCCTTTACTTTTAACAAAATAAAGAACTTTTTTATCCAAAAGCCTATTAATTGCATCATCTATAGTTTCACTAGCATATTCCCCAATATATATCATCTTAAGTAGTTCTATTGTTGGCCTTAATTTTTGGTTTTCACCTAATATATTGATTAAAGCAATTGTTTTTATTATGGCATGTTCAATTGTTGCATTATCATCTAGCTTATCAAGTGCATTTCTTGTCTGTCTCCAAATTTGATATATTTCAGAATTATAGTTTTCCTTCTTAAATAAGTTTTCAAAGTAATCATATATATAATCTGCTGTCATCAAGCTAAATTCTCTGCTATTATTCCTAATAAAATGCTCTAAGGTATTTAGCTCACTTGAAGATAAGAAGGTAAATATGGTCCTTTCATTTTGAGCAACCTTCTCTGAAATTTTTGGGAGTATATAGGTAGTTATTGGATGTAATGGAAAGTTTCCATATATAACATGCTCTTCTAAGGAGTTAATCCCATCAAAAATCCCACTGCGACTGATATCCAATGCTAATTGCTTAAACTCTTTCCTATATTCTTCTTTATAATCTTCCCAAGCCTCTTTGTCTTTCAAAATAACTTGGGACATTATTTCATAAGTTTGACTTTCTAGGTAGTTTATTTCTACACTTTTGAACCTGTTTTCAACTGCTTTCCATGCATCTATCTTTTCCTTAGGTAGTTTATCTACATAATTTCCAATGCTCTTATGTGATATCAGCAGTATATGGAGCTGTTCTTCCTTGCTCCTATTACATTTTTCTGCCAAGTCCTGTAATAATTTAATATCCATGGAAGAATTCTTATGGATACTTCCTTCAAGGAATTTGCTAAATTCATCATAAACAATAAATAATCCCTTATAACCCCTCTTAGTAATTTTGTTTGCAACATCCTCAAATAAATCAACAACATCAATTCCTTGCATAGGGTTAAATTCGCTTCCGGAGGTTAATTGGGGATAAATTTCTACAAAACGATCATATGTCCCTTGATTATATATGCTTAATTGATAAATAAACTCCTTATTTGGGACATCTATTAATTCTATAAACTTTTTGAATGTATCCCTATAATCACTTTCCCAGAGTTTTATCATATCTATTGCAGCATTGAAGTATGTGTTAGGCATTATATCGTCTAACCCTTCTTCTTCTAATGCTGCTTTTAAACCCACTAATAAGGATTGGGCTACATCTAAGCTAGTTCCAGATACAATAACAGGTAGCATCTTTTCTTTAGATTCTAAGATTGAAATAGCCAAATCATACAAGTCAGGCTTATACTCTTTAATTTTATTAAGTAAATTCTCAAATATTTTTTTGTCCTTATAGTAAAGTAAGGCAACCATAACTAATACTAAATGTGATTTACCTTTACCATAAGGACCAATTAGGATTCTAGCTCTATCATTTGAATTGGGATTTACGCTAAGTAGAATATCCTCTATAACGTCAATAGCACTTGTAGTAGCTATATAGTTTTTTACTTTATCAATACTCTTAATATCATATTTTAAGTTAATGGCATACTGAAAACTCTCTACAGGCTTTATAAAGTTTGATAATCTATACTCTGTACTAATCATTTTCTCCCCTCAATCCTACCGTATTTAATCCTTTATAATACTCAATTAGTAGCTCATCATAGCTTAGGTCTGTTGTTAGCTTCACTACATCTAATCCAGCAGTACGTATAACTTTGATTAATCCCATTTCTTGTAATATATCTAGATAGTAATTTATAGTATTTAAATCAAGTAGAAAAACTTTCCCAATATTACATGGATCATTTAATAAACTAGATATCTTTATTTCTCTACTCATGGAAGCTCCATTTTTGTTGTACTGGTCTACAATAACTGCCAATAATATTAATGGGTCAATTGAATCCTTTTTTAAGTTTATCTTTCTATAGATTTTCGCCTTAGAGTCAATAATATCAATAAGTCCTAAAACTCCTAAGGGACTATCAATAGTATTTTCAGGAGAAACTCTTTCAGGATGTGTTTTCCTTCTAGGTATATAAGTATTAATTAAACATGCAAAATCATCTTCTAAGGATGATAGTGCAACTTGCCCTTCTAGGTTATATCTTACATAGCCGTTTAAAGAATTTACAAAATCATCCTTTGTAAACTCTTTTACATTAAATTCGTTGTAAAACCAGTACCATGTTGTTGCTAAGTCATTATTAGTAGCTAAATTATAATGAATTAGCCAAATAGTTCCTTCTTCCTCTAAATACTTATCATATTCCCAAACTATATTTGCAAAATTAGTAAGTCTTTGGACAGTTACATTGTTTTCTCTTAATTCTTCAGCTAAGCCTACAGCTTGCATCCAATACCGTAGGGATTTAACCATATTTGTACCAATCCCTAAAACTTGAGTTGGATTTCTGTCTTTAGCAATAAAAATTCGATCATCATTCCTAACATGCTTTAATCCTTTATGTAACCACCCTTTTCTAATAAAAAAGGACTCATGTCCACGAAACTTCATAATTAATCCTCCTCAGAACTAGAAGCTGCAAATAAGTATTTGCCCATTAAACACCCATAATTAAGATGTTTATTTGTTACGCACGCTTTACAACCCTTACACTTCTTTTCATCTATTTTATATCCTTCACTAGTAACCTTAATAGCTCCAAACTTACATACTGTTTCACAGCCAAGACATCTTCTACAAGAATTATACTTTCTTATTTGGTATCCAACCATTCTCTGTAAATCATCATGGTTCTTTACATTAATTGTCTTTATCTTAACCGAATATTCATAGTTATTTTCTTTTGGTTGAATAGATATAATAGGGATTCCAGTTCTTCTATCTAAAACCAAAACTTCATTTAAAATCTTACTTCCCAACTCCTTTGATACTTTGCCAAAGGGAATGAATAAATTGTAAAAATCCTCTCTTACTGGTGAATTTATTTTATATATTATTGAATTTTCTTCAGAAGTACAATTTTCAGAAATTAATTTTACATCTTTAGCTGCTTTGATACCGTAGCCACCTTGTCTTGCCTTCCAGTTCCCACTATCTACATAGTTTTCAGCATCTAGCTTGCCTATTTGCTTAGCAAATTCAATAAGGTAACCCCTCCATTTTTGGGATTCATCCTTCATATAGATTTTTGACAGAAATTGTGACCTATCACTATTGTTTGGACAACACCAGCAGCCAACCCTATCATATCCATAGCGGTAGGCATCATTGAAATCTATTCCTTCAGCTAATATATATAACCAAATATCAATATCCTTCCAATTAAAAATAGGTGATGCTACCTTCTGTTTCAATATTTTTGGACTATCGTATATTCTTTTATATTTACTTCTGCTTACAGATTCAAATTTTCTAATACCATAAAAAGTTAAAATAGGCTTATCCTTAAATATTGCATTAATCCGCCTATTTATTGGACCTGTTTTAAACATGGTACAGCACCATCTCATAACCCTACTTGGAGGTCCTATTTCATCACAAACTTCATAGAAATCTTTTTCTTTATTTTTTGCTTGCCTCATTATTACAAATGGATTAGAAGCCCTAAATCTCTTTTCATATTCATAGGTTGTTGGGAATTCTAAAGTTGTATCCCCAAATATATGAACGATTTCTGGATTGCTTAAAGCTTTAATAACCAAATCTGAAGTTACTGTTGAGTCTTTTCCACCAGAAAATGATACCATAATTTGACTAATATCATAGTTCTTCCTAGCTTTTCTTATGAAGCTATGGGCTTCATCCTTTAGATAGTTTAGCCTATCTCTGTTGGCTTCTATAAACTTATCTATGTATTTGTTAAATTCCTCATAGGTCCTTTGATTTTCATCTTTATATTTGTATAAGACATCTAATAATTTATCTGTATCTTCATCCATTAATTTTTTAAATGATAGGCTATGGCTTTTCCCATCAATATAATACCTGTTTGCTATACTCCAAACAGATGAATCCTTATATGAAAAGGCCTTGGCTTTTAATACCTCTATAAGGATTCTTTCCTCAGGAAAAACCGGCCTTAAATCACGACTAAGATAATAGGTTTTGCCATGACATAATGGACATTCATCTATATTAAGGGAATCAATTTCTTTAATTATAGGGACTTTACAATCAGGACACCAATATACTTCTGCCGGAGTGTCTAATTGTGTTTCTTCTCCACAATCTGGACAATTTTTGCCTACGACTTCCTTATTGCAGTTATTACACCAATACCAATAATCTCCCCTTGGAATTTCTAATTTAGTTTCCCTGCCACAATAAGGACATATTTCATCTTCAACTCTCTTTTTACATTTTTCACATACATACCATAAGGTATCTTCTATAGAAATATCCGAATATACTTCACCACTTATATTTTCATTTATATCATAAGCAGTTTTTTTATTGTATTTTTTTTCTGACATAATATCCCTCTATTCTAGTTAATTGGCTATAACAATTATAACATAAAGATAATATTTTTAAAATTCCCATAATCTGAATACTTCCTTTGAAAAAGGGTACACATGTATTTATAAAAGACCAGCTATTAAATGTCAAGAAATAATTTAATTTTTTTTGCTAAGTCATTTTAGAATTTCTGTTAGAACCTGTCAAGGGAAAAAACGTCCTTGACAGAACCTACCATAAATTCTTATGTAAAAA
>Ga0209537_1002482_pt1 | contig 18343 bp, 18 predicted proteins | sample BioPla4DNA1_FD_187698 | JGI IMG/M metagenome (GOLD analysis project Ga0209537, IMG submission 187698) | Biogas fermentation microbial communities from Germany - Plant 4 DNA1 (SPAdes) (version 2) | ecosystem: Engineered > Bioreactor > Anaerobic > Digestate | place: Bielefeld, North... | reverse complement strand
TCCAGGCCGCCCAGCCGCTTCCCAATGATGGCAGCCAACCGAAGCTCCCATGCTTTACCCACAAAGTAGTCAATGCCAACTCGAGATGATTTTTGAGTGCAGCTATCCCACTTCACTGGCTTAACCTCCTTCTGTCGCTTGTTCACAATCTCCGGCGGCCTATCATCAGGTTGGCCCTGCTCGGTTACCCCTCACCGCCTGCGCTATGCAGTTGTCAAGGTGCTGTATGATGCTACAGATACCTCAGAAGTACGAAAAGAAAGGAATTGATCTTAAGGTCGATCCCTGCCACATTGTGTCCTTTAGGAAACTTCGGGGTCAAAAAAAATCTCTAGCACCCTTTGTCCATTCAGGTCTAGTGCATACTTAAGATGCTTTATTTCTTTCAGCGTGAAACCATCGGGGTTATTCAGTCTCCGCCATAACGTAGTCCTATTCATTCCAGTCTTCGTCGCGATGTCGTCAAGAGTCATTCCTTTCCGCACAACCTCTGCTTTAAACTCATTTATCTGCATGCTTTTACCCCCTACAAGCCGTAGATGTTTCCTTTAGGATACTTTGATACTAAACAAGAACGGGCCTCCCGCAACCCCTTTGGGAAACTTTTTCCCGCAGCGAATGCCATTGTGTTGCATATCAGAAACAAAACAAGCTATAATGAGGGTAGTAAAGGCTACCCAGCAAAAAGGGGGGGGCAAAAATGGATTTGGGTGATAAAATCAAGGCCAGAAGACTTGAATTAGGCTTGACGCTAGAGGATGTTGGCAATCTAGTAGGAGTCAGCAAGAGCACTGTGGCGAAGTGGGAGACCGGTTACATTGAGAATATGCGTCGAGATAAAATAGCGCTATTGGCACAAGCCCTCCGAGTATCCCCTCTGTGGATTCTCGGAATGGAAGATACCAAGAGCAGCTTTAGGGTCAAAAAGGTTCCTCTTCTCGGTGAGATTGCTGCGGGTGAGCCCATCCTTGCTTATGATGACTGCAAGACTTACGTTGAGGTGAATGGCACCCCACAGGTAGACTTTTGCTTACGGGTTAAGGGAGACAGTATGGTGGACGCTCGGATCCACGATGGGGACCTGGTATTTGTCAGACAGCAGCCCATCGTCGAAAACGGGGAAATAGCCGTTGTTCTTATTGACAATGAGGTCACCCTAAAACGTTTCTACAAAAACGATGGCGGCGTGATACTAAAGCCCGAAAACAGCAACTACCAGCCCCGGTTTTACACCGAAAAGGATTTTCGAGATATTAGGGTGCTGGGCAAGGCAGTGCTGTTTCAGAGTCTGTTGTAGGGATATCCGAATGATTTTGTAAGTAGTAGTTAACAAGAATGTCTGAACATGGTAAGATTAAAATGCAAAGGATGCAAGCAAACCGAGTCCGTTGGCCGTGACGATGGAAAAAGCGACCTTGCATCATCGCAAAGTCGCTTAAAGCCCTTGTTGGTGGGCCCGGCAGGTTTCGAACCTGCGACCAACGGATTATGAGTCCGCCGCTCTACCCCTGAGCTACGGGCCCTGGCTCCCCGGGCAGGACTCGAACCTGCAACCACCCGGTTAACAGCCGGGTGCTCTACCATTGAGCTACCGAGGAATAGTTCAACATAATTATATGCTAAGCCTCGCTGAGCAGTCAAGGAGAAAGACTACTCGAGGAAGTCCTTCAACTTCTTGCTCCGGCTGGGATGCCGCAGCTTGCGGAGGGCCTTGGCCTCTATTTGCCTGATCCTCTCCCGCGTCACGCCGAAGACTTGCCCAACTTCTTCTAATGTCCTAGCTCTACCGTCGTCTAGGCCGAACCGGAGCCGAAGCACCTTTTCCTCCCGGGGGGTTAGACTCTCCAGGACCTCCTCCAGCTGTTCCCTCAACATAACGTAAGAAGCTACATCTGCCGGTGCGAGAGCGTCCTGGTCCTCAATGAAGTCTCCCAGGTGGCTGTCCTCTTCTTCTCCAATGGGCGTCTCCAGTGACACTGGCTCCTGAGCTATCCTCATGATCTCCCGCACCCGTTCCACAGGCATATCCATATGCTCCGCGATTTCCTCGGGAGTCGGGTCCCTTCCCAGGGTCTGGACCAGCTGCCTGGACACCCTGACCAGTTTATTAATGGTTTCCACCATGTGCACCGGAATCCGAATTGTCCGAGCCTGATCGGCAATGGACCTGGTTATAGCCTGGCGAATCCACCACGTAGCATAAGTGCTGAACTTGTATCCCTTGCGGTAATCGAACTTCTCGACCGCTTTGATGAGTCCCAGATTACCTTCTTGGATGAGGTCGAGAAACAGCATGCCGCGCCCCACATACCGCTTGGCGATGCTCACCACCAAGCGCAGGTTGGCCTCCGCAAGGGCCCGCTTGGCTTCCATATCACCAGCTTCAATCCTCTTGGCCAGTTCCACTTCCTCTTCGGCGGTCAGAAGGGGTACACGCCCAATTTCTTTCAGATACATGCGTACCGGATCATCGAGGCCTATCCCTTCGGACAACATGAGATCGACGCTATCGACACTAGTTCCGTTTTCCGGTTCTAGTACCTCGCCATCTCCGGTATCGGCGATGATATCGATGCCTAGCTTCGTCAAGTGCTCGTATACCTCATCAATCTGCTCCGGTGTCAGATCAACGTCTTGGAGAGCATCCATGATCTCCCGATAACTCAAGTTTCCTTGCTTCTTCCCCTTGTTAATCAACTCTTCAAGGCTCTCGATGTTGGGCAATTCTTTCTGGCTCATCCTTCTCCCCCCTTCCATTCCGCCAAAGGTGGAACTGGATTAATAGTTCCCGATACTGTCCTTTAAATCCTTGTACTGAATCAAAAGAGAAGCCAAAAAACCTGCCGAATTCCCCGGACTGGCCAGTTTCTCTTCCAACCGAGTCAAAGACTCGCTCAAGCGGTATTCTTTCAACCGTCGAACACATTTATCCGCAAGCTCAGCTCCCCCGCCAAGGTTATCTTCCCGGATGAGATGGGCCAACAGGCCGCTCTCCGCCGCCACTGGTACGGCAGCGATATCCTGAGCAGTTGTCGTTTTCCCTTCCTCGGCCCTGGCAAAGATTACCTCAACTATGCTCCGCAGGGCCGGGTGACGGAAATCAGCAGGACCCACCCTCGCGCTGACCCGGGAGACTAGTTGGGGCTCCTCCAGCAATAACCTAACAAGTTCCATCTCTACCAGATCAGCCCCCGCGAGGGCATCTTCGCCCAGGCTGCCACTCGTATTATTATAACTACTTCGACCAATCTTATGCCTGTATCTGCTTACAGTGCCTTTTTTTGCCCCATATCGCTCAATTTCTGCCTCTAAAGCGGCGATGGATATTCCTAACTGCCGTGCCACTTCTTTCATGTAGACTTCCCGCTCGGCAGGGCTTTCCACCTCAGCCAGCACGCGCACTGCCCTTCGCATGCTCTCCACCCGGGCCGTCGTATCCCAAGGTCCCTTTCCCATCGCCAGGCGGAGCCGGTATTGAATTAAGGGCAAGGCTTCCTCCATTAACCTATCGAAACCAGCTTTGCCCTCACTCCGAACGAAGCTGTCCGGATCCTCACCCGTGGGCAGTTCGACAACGCGGACCTCTAATCCTTTTTCTCCCAACATTTTCAGGCTGCGCAGACTAGCTGCCTTGCCCGCGGCATCTGCATCGTACGCTATAAAGGCCCTCCCGGCTTGTCGCCGCAGGAGCTCCCCTTGTTTGTCTGTGAGGGCAGTGCCCAGACTGGCCACCGCATTCTCCAGGCCACCTTGGTGCAAGGCAATCACATCCATGTAGCCTTCGACGAGAATCACTTCCTTGGACCGTCGAATCGGTCCCCGAGCCAAATGCAGACCGTATAGAACATTCCCTTTGCTAAAAAGGGGACTCTCCGGGCTGTTCAAGTATTTCGGCCCGCTAGGGTCAAGGGCCCTGCCCCCAAACCCCACCACTTGTCCCCGCTCGTCTGCGATGGGGAACATCAACCGGTCCCGAAAATAGTCGTAAGGGAGATTCCCCCGGCCCATCCTGACTAGGCCAAGCTGCACCGCCAACTGGAGGTCCAAGCCTGCCCCTTGCAGATGTCTCACCAAGCGTTCACCGCCCGGCGCATACCCTAACTGGAACTTCCGGGCCGTCTCCTCGCTAATCCCCCTGCGGCCCAGGTAAGCCAAGGCACGGGGGTTCTGCCAGAGGCAGTTGACAAAAAAGGCCAACGCTTCCCTGTTGATCTCCAGCAAGGCATCTCGCGCCCGTCTGGCCTTCTGCTGCGCCGGAGAGCTTTCCGTCTCGGGAATCCTTATGCCAAACCGCCGGGCAACAAGCTCCACAGCTTCGACAAATCCAACGTGCTCCATCTTCATCACAAAGGTGAAGATGTTGCCCCCGACGCCACACCCAAAGCAATAGAAAAACTGATCATCAGGGTTGACGTTAAACGACGGTGTTCGCTCGTTGTGGAAAGGGCACAGACCTTTGTAGCTCTTTCCGGTCCTCTTGAGGGGCAAGTAATCGCCGATGAGTGCAACGATGTCACTCGCGAGCTTAATCTCTTCGATTACTTCCTCCGGAATTCGCCGGGCCACCGTCCTCCCTCCCTGAGACACCGCCCTACATCCTTCGACGCCCCATCAGCAACTCCTCCCCCGCTCAGAATTCTTCCGTTCGGCGCCAGCCCCTCGGTAAGAACAACCGACAGTATTCGGCAATGGCGAAGCGGTCGGTCATGCCGGCAATGTAATCGGCTACCGCCACATGCCTATGGGAGGCCTGGTTGATGGCGCGGATATGCTCTGGGAGCTCAGATGTATTCTCAAGGTAGTATGCAAACAGCCTGGTTAAGGTGTCCCTCACCTTCCCCTCTTCCCGCTTGGCGAGGGATCCTACGTAGATGGTGTTGAACATAAAGTCGCGCAGTTCATTAGTTGCCCGTTCAATGACCGGGCTCATGCTGATCCTGCCTTGCTGCCAGCTCCATCCGACCAAATCCCGGACCATGGTATCGATCCTTGCCCCATGGGTCCTGCCTAGGGTCTCCAGCAAATGGGGAGGCACATCCCCTTCGGTCAGCAAGCCGGCCCGCATGGCATCATCAATATCATGGTTCAGATAGGCAATGCGATCGCAAATCCGCACTACCTGCCCCTCGTGGGTGGCAGGCATTGTCGGGCCTGTATGGTTCACAATCCCGTCCCTGACTTCCCAGGTGAGATTGAGCCCCCGATAGTTGGCACTTCGCATCTCCAAATATTCAACAACCCTGAGACTCTGTTGGTTGTGCCGGAATCCCCCCGGGACAAGCTCATTGAGGACTGTCTCCCCTGTATGCCCGAAAGGAGTATGCCCCAGATCATGCCCAAGGGCAATTGCCTCCGTCAGGTCTTCATTAAGCCCCAGGGCCCTGGCCACCGTACGAGATATCTGGGCAACCTCGAGGGTATGGGTGAGCCGGGTCCGATAGTGATCGCCCTCCGGGGCGATGAACACCTGCGTCTTGTGCATCAACCGGCGGAAAGCCTTCGAGTGGATTATCCTGTCCCGATCCCGTTGAAAGGACGTACGATAATCACATTCTGGTTCAGGATATTCCCTGCCCCGGCTCCGGGTGCTCATCTGGGCGCGAGGGGATAAAGTTTCCCGCTCTCTTTCTTCAAGGGCTTCCCGATTCCACACTTGTCAACCCCCCTCGTGGTTTGGCGAACTGCCCTCGGGAGCCCACGGCAAGGAAGCCCGCGCTAGCTGCGCGGGCTTCCTCGACTAAGCTATTGCCACCAAACCTAGCTGCGAGGCGTCCGCACTTGGGCTTGCGCAGCGGCTAGCCTGGCAATGGGCACCCGATAGGGTGAGCAACTCACATAATCCATGCCGACCCGGTGGAAAAAGTCGATGGACGAAGGATCGCCGCCGTGCTCGCCACAAACGCCCACTTTCAAGTCGGCCTTTGTGCTGCGGCCCTTCTGAACGCCGATCTCCACCAGCTGCCCAACACCCTCTTGGTCTAGGCTCTGGAAAGGATCCTTCTCCAAGATGCCCTGGTCCAGATAGGCTCCTAGGAAGGTGCCAGCGTCGTCCCGGCTGAACCCGAAGCCCATCTGGGTCATATCGTTGGTACCAAAGGAGAAGAAGTCCGCTTCTTCGGCGATCTTATCCGCCACTAAAGCTGCCCGCGGCACTTCGATCATGGTCCCAACGAGGTAGTCAAGCTCGATGCCCGCCTGTTCAATGACCTTGTTGGCCGTTTCAATGGTGAGCTTCCTGAGAATGGCCATTTCCTTCTTGGTGCCTGTGAGAGGAATCATGATTTCAGGCAGAACCTTGACGCCTTCTTTTGCCAGCTCACAAGCAGCCTCGATGATGGCCTGGACCTGCATCTCGTAAATCTCAGGGGCAGTGATGCCCAACCGACAGCCGCGGTGACCTAGCATGGGGTTGAACTCTTCCAAGCTGGCAATCTTGGCGCGCAGCTTGTCCTCAGTCACGCCAAGCTCCTTAGCCACTTGGGCGACGGCTTGGTCCTCCCGGGGGAGGAACTCATGCAAGGGAGGATCGAGGAGCCGAATGGTAACGGGCAGTCCGTCCATCTCCCGGAAAATCCCCTTGAAGTCCCCCTTCTGGATGGGCAGGAGCTTGGCAAGGGCCTTGCGCCGACCTTCAGCATCATCGGCCAGGATCATCTGGCGCACGATGTTGATGCGATCCTCAGCAAAGAACATGTGCTCCGTCCGGCAAAGACCGATGCCCTCCGCACCGAAGTCCCGTGCCACCTTGGCATCGTGGGGCGTATCGGCATTGGTCCGGATGCGAAGCTTGCGCACCTCGTCAGCCCACTCCATCAGGCGACCGAATTCTCCGGCCAATTTTGGTTCAACCAATTCCATCTTGCCCACGATGACTTCGCCCTTGGTTCCGTTCAGGGTGATCCAGTCGCCCTCTTTGACCGTCACATCCCCAACGCGGAAGCACTTCTCAGCCTCAATCACCTGGATGTCGCCGGCGCCGGCAACGCAGCACTTGCCCATTCCCCGAGCCACAACGGCCGCATGGGAGGTCATGCCGCCCCGGGACGTAAGGATTCCCTGCGCCACATTCATGCCGCCGATGTCTTCCGGTGAAGTCTCGGTGCGAACGAGGATGACCTTTTCGCCCCGGCTGTGCCACTCTTCGGCATCATTGGCGTTGAAGACTACCCGTCCCACCGCGGCGCCTGGGGAGGCAGGCAGCCCCTTGGCCAACACATCATACTTGGCGTTGGGATCCAACATGGGATGGAGGAGCTGATCCAGCTGTACCGCGTCAACCCGCAAAATGGCCGTTTCCTTGTCGATTAGACCCTCATCGACCATATCAACCGCGATCTTGACCGCGGAGGTGGCGGTCCGCTTGCCCGCCCTGGTTTGGAGAATGTACAAGACATCTTCCTGAATGGTGAACTCGATGTCCTGCATATCCTTGTAGTGATTCTCGAGCTTCTTGTAGATAGCCTCCAGCTCTGCATAAATCTTCGGCTTGAGGCGCTTGAGCTCGGCGATGGGCTCTGGAGTCCGGATGCCGGCCACCACGTCCTCACCCTGGGCGTTCATCAGGAACTCGCCGTAGAACACGTTCTCCCCCGTTGCCGGGTCCCGGGTGAAGGCTACACCTGTACCAGAATCATCGCCCATATTGCCAAAGACCATGACCTGGACGTTGACAGCGGTCCCCCAGTCTCCGGGGATTTCATGGATTTCACGATACTTCACGGCACGAGGATTGTTCCAGGAAGCAAACACGGCGTTAATCGAACCATACAACTGCTCCATGGGATTGTCCGGGAAGTCCTTGCCGGTCTTCTCTTTGACTAGAGCCTTGAACTTGCCCACCAGCTCCTTCCAGTCGCTGGCTTCAAGGTCCACGTCAAGCTCGACGCCCTTGCGGTCCTTGACTTCCTGGATCAAAGCCTCGAAGAGGTCAAAATCTACCCCAAGGACCACATCGCCGTACATCTGCACAAACCGGCGATAGCAGTCGTATGCAAAACGCTCGTTTCCGGTTTTCGCAATCAAACCCTGTACAGTCTGATCGTTCATGCCCAGGTTCAAGACTGTGTCCATCATTCCGGGCATGGAAACCCGAGCTCCCGAGCGAACGGATAACAGCAGCGGATTCTCAGGGTCGCCGAACTTAGTGCCCATGACCTCTTCCAACCGGGCTAGATGGGCTTTAACCTCGTCCTCCAACCCCTCTGGCCACTGCCGATCATTCTCATAAAACTCAATGCATGCCTCGGTGCTGATGGTGAAACCTGGCGGCACGGGGATGCCGATATTCGTCATCTCTGCCAAATTGGCCCCTTTACCGCCGAGAAGATTGCGCATTTCGGCAGAACCTTCTGCTTTTCCTCCACCGAAGAAATAGACGTACTTCTTGGCGCTCACCCTGGCCTCTCTCCCTTCTCAATCATCCTTAACTCAAGCCTAGTGTACCCTACTGTATCCAAATCATCGGTCAGCCAAAGGCCGACCAAAGAACACTGGCAAAAAGACGCCTAGTTATCCTTCGCCTCTTCCCACTACTTTCCTCCTTTGCCAAGAAAAAATCCTTAGCGGGCCGGAACGATCAGGCGAAGGTCGGCTACACAAGTCAGCAGATCCGTCAAGTTGGCGAGTAAAGCCAGCCGGTTGCGGCGCAGACTTTCATCCTCGGCCATCACCAAGACCTGGTCGAAGAAGGCATCGATGGGTCCCGCGAGCTGCCCTAGTGCGGCCAAGGCGCCTTGGTAGTCAGCCGCGGCCATCTTCCCGGCTACCTCATCCTTCACCTGCTCATAGACTTCATAAAGCTCCTTCTCCGCCCGTTCCACCAAGAGGGACGGGTCCACCCTCCGATCGTCGGCCTTGGCGGCCAAATTCGCCACCCGTTCGCAGGCAGTCAGGAGAGTCGCCATCCCTTCGCTCCGAAGGCCCTCAGCCACGGCCCGGCAGCGAGCCAGTAAATCGGGCAGGCGATCCGCTTCGACGGCAAGGACCGCGTCGATGACATCGTAAGGGATTCCCTCGCCAGTCAACACTCCCCGCAGCCGTCCCAGGAAAAACTCCCGGATCTGGCTGGCGGTCTCCGGCGCCTGTTCCACTTGTTCAGCAAGGCCGGCTTGGGTCCAGTTGATTAGTGATGTCAAAGACAAGTCCAGTCCTTTAGCCAGGATGATCTGGATAATTCCTAATGCTTGCCGGCGCAGGGCATAGGGATCCTGAGAGCCTGTGGGGATGAGGCCAACGGCGAAACACCCGGCGATGCTGTCCATCTTGTCGGCGATGCTGACGATCATGCCGGCCGCCGTCTCGGGGAGTTCATCTCCGGCAAACCGGGGCAGATAGTGCTCAAAGATGGCCTCAGCCACTGCGGGGGCCTCCCCCGCCCCCAAGGCATACTCCCGCCCCATAACCCCTTGGAGCTCAGGAAACTCATAAACCATGTTCGTTGCCAAGTCGGCTTTCGCCAGCTCGGCGGCCCGCTTGACAACGGGCAAGTGCTCGTCCAGACCTAACTCCTCCGCCAGCTTGACTGCCAGGTCCCTAACGCGGAGGGTCTTGGCGTACATGGTCCCCAGGGCCTCCTGAAAAACGATGCCCTTGAGCTTCTCAATATATCCCTCCAAGGGAGTCTTCCGGTCCACCTCCCAGAAAAACTTGGCATCGGCAAGGCGCGCCGCCAAAACCCGCTCAAAGCCCTGCCGAATCTCGGGCAAGTTGTCTTTGCCCCCATTGGCCACGGCAATGAACCGGGGGAGCAGCTCTCCCTCCTGGTTGAGGACAGCAAAATAGCGTTGGTGCTCTTTCATGGGGGTGATGAGGACTTCCCGGGGCAGTTCCAGCATGTCGGACCCGAATTCACCCCAGACAGCGACGGGATACTCAACTAGGTTAGTGACCTCAGCGAGCAAGTCCTCATCCCATAGGACCTGGCCGCCGCAGGCTTTGGCGGCCTCTTCCACCAGGCGGATGATGGTCTGCCGCCGCTCATCGCCGTCGACGATGACCCAGGCCCGGCGCAAGTCATCCAAGTAGGTGCTTGGGGTAACCGGCACAGGTCCGGAGCAATAGAATCGGTGCCCCCAGCTTAGATTGCCGCTGTCAACGCCGGCGATGGAAAAGGGAACCACTTCATCGCCAAAGAGGGCAACCAGCCAGCGAATCGGCCGAGGAAACCGAAAATCGACCTCTCCCCACCGCATCGTCTTGGGAAAGGAAAGCGCGGCAATCAGCTGGGGCAAGAGCTCCGGCAGGATCTCCCGCGACGGCAGTCCCTGCTCTTTGCGCTGGGCAAAAACATACTCTCCCTGGGGGGTCTTCTTGACCACCAGCTCACTGACCTCGACTCCTTGCCGCTCGGCAAAGCCGATGGCGGCCTTGGTCGGCTGCCCCTCCGCGAAGGCTATGCTTGCCGGAGGGCCTTTTACCTCTTCTAAGAGATCTGCCTGTTCTTCCTCCACCTGGGTTATGGAAAGGACAAGACGCCGCGGGGTCCCCCAGACGGAGACAGGACCATGGCCGATTCGATGCTCGGCCAGCAATTCTTTCGCCTTTTCTTGTAACTGCTTCGTTCCTAGATCGACCACATGGGCGGGCAGTTCTTCCGTTCCGATTTCGAGGAGGAGATCCTTCATCGCCTTGCGCCTCCTTTAGCTGCCAAAGGAAAGCCCAGCTGTTCCCGCTGCGCAAGATACTTCGCCGCGCAAATCCTGGCTAGATTCCGAACCCGGGCGATGTAGCCGGTGCGCTCCGTCACGCTGATGGCGCCCCGGGCATCGAGGAGGTTGAAGGCATGGGAGCACTTCAAGACGTAGTCGTAGGCTGGCAGCGGCAAACCCCGGTCCAGCACCGCCCTGGCCTCCGCTTCATACATATCAAACAGCTTGGTCAAAAGCTCCACATCAGCCACTTCAAAGTTGTAGTGGGAGTACTCTACCTCGGCCTGATGGAAAACATCCCCATAGGTCACATCGCCCACCCACTGGAGATCGAAGAAGCTGTCTTTCTTTTGGATATACATGGCTAGCCGCTCGATCCCATAGGTTATCTCCACCGGCACCGGATTAAGATCGATGCCGCCCAACTGTTGAAAATAGGTGAACTGGGTGACCTCCATGCCATCGATCCAGACTTCCCATCCCAGGCCCCAAGCACCGAGGGTGGGCGACTCCCAGTCATCTTCGACGAACCGAATATCGTGATCCTTCAGCACGATGCCTAGGGTCTCCAGGCTGCCCAAATAGAGTTCCTGAACATTGGGCGGAGACGGCTTCATGATGACTTGATATTGATAGTAATGCTGCATGCGGTTTGGGTTCTCACCATAGCGGCCATCGGTCGGCCGCCGTGACGGTTGAACATAGGCCGCATTCCAAGGCTCAGGGCCCAGCACCCGCAGGCTTGTTGCCGGATGCATAGTGCCCGCTCCCACTTCCATGTCGTAGGGCTGGTGGATAATGCAGTTTTGTCTGCTCCAATACTCCCCTAAGGCAAAAATCAACTCCTGCAAATTCATTCCGGCACCTCCCCGATGACAACGACAAAACCCCTTCACACCCCGGAAGATTCACAACCGGAGACGAAAGGGGTCCTTCCGCGGTCCACCTCTTTGGCACCCTACCCGCCCCTTCCGAGCACACCTTGCCCGGAATCCGAACTGTTCGCCTGAGACGGCCCCTTCGCGATGATCAAAGCAATATTCAGTTCATTTAGCAAAGAAAACCATACTTCATGCTACCCTAGGAGCGCCCCCCTTGTCAATGGGGAGGTTCCGACGACTCCTGGTCGGGATGCCTTCGTTCAACTTCCAGGGTGCATTTTGTCAGCATGCCCACAACACTGGCCACCAGAGCAAGCTTAGGCGCGATAATGCCCCCGACCACCCCGGCAGTAAGGGGGATATCCAACAGGACTTTGTCTTCCCGCTTAACCCGGATCCGCACCGCGTTGCCCTGGTTGACAATCTCCCGAACCTTCCCCAGGGCCTCTTTCCCCTTGACTTCCCACTGTTCTGTCGAACGGCCCTTCCCCTTTTCAGCCTTGATCAAAGCCTGGACAATATCCCCGTTGGCTTCATCAAGAAGGGCCTTGGCCTCAGCATAGCTCAGATCCGCCCGCCGTCGCAGAATATCAATCTTCTCCAGTTCTTCCATGCCCCTTCCTCCTCATCTTTGCAGGGTCTGCAGAAACTCGAGGGACTTCAAAGGTCTAGCCAGACGATAGTCCACATACTGCCTCAGAACCTTTCCCAACTCCGACGCCACCGTCGGCGATGGCCGCAGCCGACCTACTAGGGTGATGCGCCCCTCGAGGAGGCACCGCAGACTCTCCCAAGCGCCCGGGCTGATCTTAAGCGCAGCAGGGTCTTCCCGGGCGCACGATCCACAGAGGAGTCCCCCTTTGACGGCGCTGAATTGAGGATCGACATACTGCCGCGTTCCACAGACGGCGCAATCGGCAAGCCTTGGTCGATAACCTAACAGATTCATCAACTGCAGTTCGAAGAAACGAAGGAGAAGGTCAGTTGGACCATGTTCGACCATGAAGTCAAAGCTGTCCAAGAGAAGCCGAAACAGCTCTTCCTGGGGATCCCGCTCCTCCACCAGCACATCGACAAGTTCGGCCAAGTAGGCCGCGGCAGCCATTCGATCGAGTTCTTCCCGCAACTGGCGATAGGAGTTGATCAGCTCCCCCTGCGCCAAGCTGTCCATCCCTCTGCCCCGGAAGAAGAGATACCGGCCGTGGACAAAGGGCTGGCAGACCGCCAGCAGCCGGCTGCGCATCCTTCGTGCTCCCCGGCCTGCAGCCCGGATCTTGCCTTCATCCTTCGTATAGAGGGTGAGCGCCTTGTCTGCCTCTCCCAAATCCCACGTCCTCAGGACGATGGCTTCCGAACGATAACAAGCCAAAAAACAGCATTCCTTCCTTCGAATAGATTACCCCTGCCCCCACCGGATTATCCCCTCACCGTCTGAAGAGGTACGCAAGGAGGGAAAGGATGGCGCTGATGATGATGCACGTGGTCAGGGGAAAGTAGAAGCTAAAGCCGTTGCGTCGGACATAGATATCTCCGGGAAGCCGTCCAAGCCCCCCCGGGAGTCTGCCCGCAGTGGTGAGAAAGAGTCCCACCAAGACCAGCAGGACGCCGAACACAATGAGCATTCGACCCAAACCTTGCAATCCCGTCATGAGCTCCCTCCTCAGTCAAACAGCCTGTCTTCCTCCCGCAGCCGATCGAGCATGTTAAAATGCTCATAAGCGCTGCGCGTTGCCACCCTGCCCCGCGCGGTGCGCTGCAAGAATCCGATTTGCAGAAGAAAGGGCTCGCACACATCTTCAATTGTGTCCGCCTCTTCATTGATCACCGCAGCGAGGGTATCTAGGCCTACAGGGCCGCCGTCGAACTTTTCAATGATGGCCATCATCAATTGACAGTCAACAGAATCAAGGCCTAAAGGATCGACTCCCAACAAGTCAAGGCTGCGCCTGGCCATCGGGCCGGAGATTTCCGTCTCCCCGTTGACCTGAGCAAAATCCCGCACCCGCTTGAGGAGTCGATTAGCTATGCGGGGGGTTCCCCGGGAACGGCGGGCGATCTCATAGACTGCCTCCTCCGTAATGGCCACCCCGAGTATCTGGGCTGAGCGTTTGATAATCGACAGCAGCTCCTCCGGTTCATAAAACTCCAGCCGGCTGATGACCCCGAAGCGGTCCCGCAGGGGGGAAGTGAGCATGCCCGCCCTGGTGGTGGCCCCCACCAAGGTGAAGGGGTTTAGCTCCAAACGGACGGAACGAGCACCGGGGCCTTTCCCGATGACAATATCGACCACCCGATCCTCCATGGCCGGGTAGAGCATCTCTTCTACCGTCCGGCTGAGACGATGGATCTCATCGATGAACAGGATGTCCCCCGGCTGCAGATGAGTTAAGAGGGCGGCCAGATCCCCCGGCCTTTCCACCGCCGGTCCTGAGGTCACCCGGATACTCGCCCCCATCTCATTGGCAATTACATGGGCGAGGGATGTCTTGCCTAAACCAGGCGGTCCATAAAGGAGGACATGATCCAGGGCTTCGCCCCTCTCCCTGGCTGCTTGAATGAATACCTTAAGATTATTGACCACCTTTTTCTGGCCCAAAAAATCCGCAAATCGGCGGGGGCGCAAGCTAGCCTCCAAATCCACATCTTCCCGACCGCGGGTCCGTGAGAGAACTCCTTCGTCCACAGCAATCCCTCCTTGCAGCCAAACCTAGAGCAGATGCCGCAGGGCTCGACGCACAATCGCCTCTACCCCATCTCCTCCCTGTTCGGCCACAGCCTGCTGCAAGGCAGCACTTGCTTCCCCGCGAGAGTATCCTAAGGCCATCAGCGCCGCTAACGCGTCAGCAACGGGAGAATCGGGGACTGTTGTCAATTCCCCGGCGCCCCCCATTTTCCTTAACCGCTCCCCCAATTCCAACACTATGCGCTGGGCCGTCTTCTTGCCTATCCCCGGAACCAGGGTTAAGGCCGCCAAATCCCCATTGATGACGGCCTGTCGGAACTCACCGGGGGAAGTACCAGACAAGATCTTGATCCCAAGCCGCGGGCCTACGCCTGACACCCCGATTAAGTCCGTGAACAGGCTCAGATCTTCCTTGGCCAAGAACCCATACAGGGTCCAGGCATCATCCCGCACGTGGAGATAAGTATGCAGGGCCACCTCTTCGCCAACGACAGTCTTTTCCCAGACAAAGCTGGGCACTTGCACCCTAAAGCCGATGCCGCCGACCTCGAGGACTAAGTAGTCTAGGCCCTTGTCGAGCACCACGCCCCGCAACCGATCGATCAAAGGATCTCCCCCTTTGCCAGCAGCTCAAGATCGGGCCCCACATGGGCATGGGTGATGGCCACCGCCAAGGCATCGGTAATATCGTCCGGTCGAATATCCTCCTGCAGCCGCAGGAGGAGCTTGACCATGTAGCTTACCTGCTCTTTAGCGGCCCGCCCGTGACCGGTCAGCGCCATTTTCACTTGCAGGGGAGTATACTCCACGACCGGTATGCCCTCCTGCGCGGCCGCCAGCAGGGCCACCCCCCGGGCATGGCCTACAGCTAGGGCGCTGCGGGCATTCCGGGAAAAAAACAGCTCCTCAACTGCCACGACATCGGGACGATGGGAGCTGATGAGCTGGGCAAAATGAGTATAGATTATCGACAACCGCTGGGCGAGGGGCAATTCCGAAGAAGTCCGGACAACGCCGTAGTCTACCGGCCGCAATCTTTGTCCTTCAACGTGAATCAGCCCGTAGCCCGTTACGGCAGTTCCCGGGTCGATACCCAAGATGATCACGCGACTAACCTCCCCTTCAGGGAGGGTATTCGACGAAAGAAAAGATGTTTCCTCCCCTGACTCAGAAGCCTCCGTCCCGCTCCTCCCCCATCCCTTCGAGGATCTGTAGGGCTTCTTGCTCGCTTCCGACGGGGATTCCCTCCGACAGTCGCCCCCGGTCCGCCTCCGGTATGCGCCCGAGGGGCACATTGGTCTTCTTGAGCACAACGCCCCCCCTGTCCGGCCTTCCCTGAAACACCGCCGCGTAGCCGTCGGCGATCCCCAAATAAAGCTGGGCGTGGACGGGGCATGGTCCACCTTCCCGTTCTACTCGGACTAGTTCCGGGGAAAACTCGAGGATCTTCCAGTCCCCGTACTGGGCGGCCAGTTCCTCCCGGGTCTTGCCCACTGCCCGCAAGGGCAAAGGCCTGATGGGCAGCTCCTCCAGGCAGCCGTCATCGTACCTGATGATCATCGCCAGGCGGCTCCCTGACTTGAGCGGCTCCTGATACTCAATCACCGCCCCTTGCCAATCGGGGGAGGCCTCCTCCCGGATAGGATCCGGCGGGATCAAATCGCGATGATGCAAAACCACCCCAAGGGCGAATCCGGCTACAAACACAGCCGCGCCCAGCCAGAACACCGTCCACTTTCCCTTGGTCGGCACCATCCTCACTCCCCCGGGGAACTTTGCCCCTATTGTTCCCCAGGGTTGCCACAAATATGCAAAGGGACTAGGAAGATAGTTGTTCTAGGATTTCATCGGGGATGTCGTAGTTGGCGTAGACTTGTTGGACGTCATCATTGTCTTCCAGCGCTTCGATGAGCTTCACGAGCTGGGCCGCCTCTTCCCCCGCGACGACCACGGTGTTTTGGGGCACATTAGTGATCTCCGCCTCTTGGATGCTGTAGCCCTGTTCGACCAAGGCTGTGCGCACCTCTTGGAAGTCCTCGGGACTGGTGAATACTTGTCCAATCCCATCGGCCACCACCACATCTTCCGCCCCTGCTTCCAAGGCCGCCAGCATCAGGTCATCTTCGCTCTGGGAGCCCATGTCAACGGTGATGGAGCCTTTCTTGTCGAACATCCAGCTGACGCAGCCGGTCTCGCCAAGGTTCCCTCCATATTTGTTGAACAAGTACCGGATCTCTCCGGCGGTCCGATTGCGGTTGTCCGTTAGGATCTCAAGCATGATAGCCACGCCGCCGGGACCATATCCCTCATAAATCGTCTCCTCGAATTTTTCGCCTTCGACCTCACCGATGCCCCGCTTGATGGCCCGCTCGATGTTCTCGTTGGGCATATTCACCGCCTTGGCCCGTTCGATGGCTAGACGCAGCCTGAAGTTGGCGTTGGGATCGCCGCCTCCCTCCCGGGCCGCCACCATCAGCTCCCGGGTGACCTTAGTGAAGACTTTACCTCGCCGGGCATCTTCCTTTTCCTTCTTCCGCTTGATATTGGCCCATTTCGAATGTCCAGCCACTGTACTCCCTTCCTTCGCCGTCACCTTGATGTCATCACCATTTTAGCACAATCAGACAGGGACCGCCAATCGAGGGCCATCAATCAAGAGTTTGGGCCTTGCGAATCCTAGCCAGCAGGAAAACATAGGCGGCGACGACCAGGGCTACCGCGGCGACGGGCGATGCCACTTTCCCCAAGAGGATAAAGTCATAAGTTCCGTGGAGCAGGACCGCCCAGCCAAGCCCCCGGAGAATCTCCCTTGCTGGGCTTCCCGCGAGGAGCTTAGCCCTGCCTAGATGATAGCCCATGGTCCCCGCGAAGGAAGCATGGGCCAGGAAGGCAACGATCCCGCGACTTAAAGCCACCTCGGGCCCGAAGCGATACACATAGACGAGGTTCTCAACAGCAGCAAACCCCAAAGCCGCGGTGATGGCATAAATGATGCCGTCCAAGACTTGATCGAATTCCGCCGAAGCATAGGCCCCCAAGAAAACGGCCAGGAGCTTTGCCCCCTCTTCACCCAAGCCGATCACCAGGAATGACACGGCTAGGGTCCTGGCAAGACTCGCCGGACCGCTCAAGAGGTCACGAAAGGGAGCCTCGAAGAGGACGGCCGGTCCCACCATCACCATGCCCCAACAAAAGGTGCGGACCAACATCCCCAGCGGCTCCCGTTCCTTATGGTCGAAACGTTGGAAGTACCAGAGCCAAAGCAGACCCGGTGCAAAGGACACCACCAGCAGACTGACAAGCCCCATCCCAACACCCCCAGGGAAGACTCCTCCTGCTTACTCATCCTGTCCGGGTTGGGCCAGGATATGTCCCCCCGGGGCTGGCAGTTTCTTGTCTGATCAGCGGTCGAGAAACAGCTTGCCTCCCTTGGCCAAGTTTTCCTTCGCCAACTCCTCGAGGGTGATCGTGACCGCCTCTTCGCTGCAGCCTAAAACATCGCAGACGACCTTCGTCATTTCCTCAACTAGCTTGCGCTTTTGCTCTAAGGTTCGACCCTCCAACATGGCCACATTGATGATGGGCATAGCCTCACCTCCTAAATCGCCGCCCGGAAGATGGCGATGATGTCTTCCCTACTGGGCTGACGGGGATTCAAACGGATGCCGTTGACATTCATCAAAGCATTGTCGGCCATTTCCGGGATCTTGTCGGCGGGCACCCCCACCTCCCCCAAAGTAGCAGGAATGCCGATGTCTTTGCTCAGGGAACGGACGGCGCTCACCGCCAGTTGGGCAGCTTCCCGGAGGGGCTTCCCCTGAACGGGGGCTCCAAGGGCCGCGGCGATATTGGCAAAGCGCTTAAGACTTGCGATCAGGTTGAACTCCATCACGTGGGGCAAGATGATCGCGTTGCCGACACCGTGGGGGACGCCGAACATGGCCCCGGCCGCCTGGGACATGGCGTGGACCAGACCCGTTGAGGAATTGGAGAAGGAAATGCCGGCGATGGTGCTCCCCAAGGCCATCCCCCGGGCCGCCTGCAAATCGCCTCGCCCAGCGCATAATGGCCGCAAGTGCTCGCCAATCAGCCTGATGGCCTCCAGGGCTAGCCCATCGGAGACCTCCTGCCGC
>Ga0209537_1002476_pt1 | contig 18382 bp, 18 predicted proteins | sample BioPla4DNA1_FD_187698 | JGI IMG/M metagenome (GOLD analysis project Ga0209537, IMG submission 187698) | Biogas fermentation microbial communities from Germany - Plant 4 DNA1 (SPAdes) (version 2) | ecosystem: Engineered > Bioreactor > Anaerobic > Digestate | place: Bielefeld, North... | reverse complement strand
TATGTGGGTCAAATATGTGTTACGAGGAATCACCCAAATCACTGCCTTCTCGGCTTAAGATAGATCTTTATTAACTAAGACCAGGAGTTTCTCCTACTAAACCTTGACACAGACCCTGAAGAAAAACAAATTGTATTAAGGTGAGCATAAGTGTTAAAATCAACTAAATGATTTTCAGGAGGTGCCCATTTTGAAAGAGACCAGCCCGACAAGAACCGGTGTGCCCAAAATACTGCCCGTACTCATCGCAGCTATACTGGCGGGAATGTTTTATTATGCATATTATCTCGATGATGTTGAGATTGCTTCCCCGGATAAAACCGTGGATCATTTTTACCAGGCTTATCTTGCCCGGGACTACGAAACCGTTGCCCGGGATTTGAGTGTTTTTTGGTCGGTCAATTACCTGCCGCAATATATGGATATGAGCCCGGCGGAACTGCTGGATAACCGGGCTGAGATAGAGAAGGAAACCGCTGCCATGCTTAAGAGCCTGGAAGCGGAGCAGCCCTTTGAAGAAGGCATATCGGTGGAGGTTTTAATGGAGTACACCAAAACCGGGGAATACAGCGCACTGGTAGTGTATCAGGTTATGCATGAGGGAGAGCCGATTCAAAAGGAAGTGGCTTTATTGATCAGAGAAGCCGGGGATTACAAGATCATCAACCTATCCCCCATCAGAGAGTCCGATTTGGAAATGGTGCAAAACTACAGTTTGGATCAGCTGGATGAGAGTTTTAAGCAGCTTTTGGAGGTTTAAACCGGCTTATTAAGTTTAAAGCCTGCATAGAGCAAGGGACATCCCCGCGGATGTCCCTCGTTTATCTTATGCTGAGCCCGACCGTCAACCCTGCTCCAGCTGCAGGCTGTAACCGGCGCTATTGAACACCTTGGCGTTAGCCGGCACCAGCATCCCATCCGCAAACTCGCACCCGCTGTTGATAACCGCCCCCGGGGCAATCCTGACCTTTTCCCCCAGAACGCAGTTGCTTCCCAGCAGAGCATCCTGAATAACACTGCCCCTGCCTACCACGGTATCCTTCCACAGAACCGAATTGCAGATGGTAACCCCATCCCCTATGACACAACCGTCACCTATTACATTTATACCCTGCCAGGTGACGTTTTCGCCGACAACTACATTTTGGCCCATCAAAACCCGGGCGCCGTTAGCCATGGCAACCGCCTGCCCGGGCAGTTTCATAGCCACCCGGCCTGTCAGGGCATCCACCTGGGCCTCTTTGTAACTGCTGATGCTGCCGATGTCGCACCAATAGTTGGCTACCGGCATCCCAAAAAACGGCGCTTTGATTTTTACCAGGTAAGGGAACAGCTGTTTTCCGAAATCATAAAACTGGCCGGGGGGAATATATTTGAAAATCTCGGGCTCAAAGATATAAATGCCGGTATTGGCCAGACGGCTGCAGGCCTCTTCCGCTCTCGGCTTTTCCTGGAAGCGTTCGATGCGCTGAGCATCATCGACCACCACAATGCCGAACTGCTCCACTTCCTGTACCGGCTTTAAGGCGATGGTGGCCAGGGCCCCCTGCTTTTTGTGGAACTCCATCATCTGCTGCAGTTCGATATCGGTAAGGGCATCACCGCTTACCACCGCAAAAGAATCGTCCAGGAACCATTCGCATTTCTTCACCCCGCCGGCGGTACCCATCAATTCCTGTTCCAAGGAATAATCCAGGCTGACCCCCCAGTTGCTCCCGCTGCCGAAATAGTCGCGGATTGCCCTGGGGTGATAATGAAGATTGCAGATTAAGGAGTCAAAGCCCTGCTCTTTAAGCCAGCACACGATATTATCCATCAGAGGCCGGTTGGCCACCGGTATCATAGGCTTGGGAACATGCATGGTCAGAGGCATTAAACGCGACCCCACACCAGCTGCCATGATCATTGCCTTCATCGATTAAAACCCCCTGAACAGTTGTTGTTTCTGTTTTTGTAATAATTACTATAACACCTGGGATTTGAGCCTGCAATTTATGGGGGAAGCCAGGGCATCCCCGATTGATGCTCGGCCTTTAAATACTACCGGGTTGTAGCTTTGTCACGCTTCACAAGCATGTAATTGATGCTGTCTGCCAGGGCCTGAAAGGAGGCTTCGATTATGTTTTCTGATACCCCCACCGTACTCCACTTATCCGTTCCATCGGCGCTGTCTATCAGCACTCGTACCCTGGCTGCAGTGCCCTCATTGCCATTCAGCACCCTGACCTTGTAATCGGTCAGGTGCATGTCTTTAATTGCCGGATAAACCTCATCCAGGGCCTTGCGCAGGGCATTATCCATGGCATTGACCGGGCCGTCCCCATCAGCCGCGGTATGGTAAAGCCTGTCGCCCACCACAATCTTGATCATAGCTTCAGAAGTGGTCGGCTCTTCCTCATTCTTTTCCAGGATTACCTTGAGGTTTTTCAGCTGGAAATAATCCTTAAACTGGCTGAAGGCCTTGCGCAGCAGCAACTCCAGCGAGGCCTCGGCACCTTCATACTGAAAACCCTGGTTTTCAAGCTCTTTGATCTGCCTCATCACCCTGCGGGTTTCGCTGTCATAGGCATTAACATCAATATTTAATTCCTTGGCTTTGTACAAGAGGTTGGATAGGCCTGACAGCTCAGAAACCAGCACTCGGCGGTGATTGCCTACATCCTCAGGGTTGACGTGTTCATAGGTCAAGCTGTCCTTCAACATGGCGCTGACATGAATGCCGCCTTTGTGCGCAAAAGCGCCGTGGCCTACATAAGGCTGATGATTGTAGTGCGGCATATTGGCAATCTCGCTGACATAGCGCGATAACTCGGTCAATCTCCTCAGGTTTCCCGAAGGTAAAGTGCGATACCCCATTTTAAGCTCCAGACTGGGTATTACTGTACACAGGTCGGCATTGCCACAGCGCTCCCCGTAGCCGTTGACAGTCCCCTGCACATGGGATGCACCGGCTTTCACCGCCATCAAGGTATTGGCGGCGGCCAGGCCGGAATCGTTATGCACATGAATCCCCAGGGGAACCGCGAAGTGCTGCCTTATATCCTCAACAATCGAGCCGGTTTCCCAGGGCAGGGTACCCCCGTTGGTGTCGCACAATACCAGGCAAACCGCCCCGGCCTGAGCGGCTTTTTCCAGGACCTTAAGGGCGTAATCCCGGTTGCTCTTGTACCCGTCGAAAAAGTGCTCGGCGTCGAATATGACTTCCAAACCCTGGCTGACCAGGTAGCTGATACTGTCACTGATCATATTGAGGTTTTCCTGCAGGCTGGTCTCCAGGGCTTTGACAACATGGAAGTCCCAGGCTTTCCCGAAAATGGTGGCGTGTTTAACCCCTGCGTCCAGCACTGCTCTGATGTTGTTGTCGGCCTTAACATCCACGCCGGGCTTGCGGGTGGCGCTGAAAGCCGTGATTTTTGCAGTCTTAAGGCTGATTTCGTGGAGGCGGTGAAAAAACTCCATATCCTTGGGATTGCTTCCCGGCCAGCCGCCTTCAATATATTGAATGCCCAGATAGTCCAATTTGGCTGCAATCTTCAATTTGTCATCAACGGTGAAAGAGATGCCTTCACCCTGAGCGCCATCCCTCAGGGTGGTATCATATATGTCTACCCGCATTCTATTCCCAATTTATAATCCTCCCATTAGCTCAATTCTGTCAGGTTTATGCTATGCTTGAGCTGCAATGCGCTCGGCGACCAGGTCGCCCATGGTTACGGTGTCGGTCACTTTGATGGCTGCATCATCCCGGCCGGCCTGAACCAGGTCAGGGGTGCGGTACCCTTCCTCTAATACGCTGCAGACCGCAGCCTCCACCGCCTCAGCCTCCCGGGCAAGGCCGAATGAATAGCGCAGCATCATAGCCGCCGAGAGTATGGTAGCCAGAGGATTGGCCTGGTTTTGCCCGGCTATGTCCGGTGCACTGCCATGAGCAGGCTCATACAGCCCTACCTCCCCGCCGATCGAGGCACTGGGCAGCATGCCGATGGAACCGGTTAGCATCGAGGCCTCGTCGGTCAATATGTCGCCGAACATATTCTCGGTGACTATAACGTCAAACTGGCGGGGATTACGGATCAACTGCATGGCGCAGTTATCAACATACATATGGGTAGTTTCCACATCCGGGTACTCCCCGGCCAGCTCGCTTACCACCTCCCGCCACAGCCGGGACGATTCCAGCACATTGGCTTTATCCACCGAGCACAGCCTGCCCCTGCGCTGCTGAGCGGCTCGATAGGCGAATCGGACAATGCGTTCGATCTCGTAAGTGGAATAAGTGAGTATGTCGGTGGCCTTTTGCCCCCCATCACCAGTCTCTTCGCGCTTCTTTTCCCCAAAGTACAATCCCCCGGTCAGTTCACGGATCACCAGAATATCGACCCCCTTGATCACCTCTTCCTTCAATGTGGAAGCGTGCAAAAGGCCGGGGAAAAGGATGCAGGGCCGAAGATTGGCAAAAAGGGCCAGTTCTTTGCGTAAAGGTAATAAGGCACCGATCTCCGGGCGCAGTTCCACCGGGAGTTGATCCCATTTGGGCCCCCCGATCGCACCCAGGAGAATCGCATCAGACCGCTTGCACAGGGCCAGGGTCTCATCCGGCAGGGGATGCCCTGCAGCATCACAAGCGGCCCCACCCACCAGGGCCTCTGCAAACTCGAACTGATGCCCGTAGCGAGCGGCAACAGCCTTTAAGGCTTTAACTGCCTGGGGAACGATTTCAACTCCAATGCCATCGCCTGGCAAAACCGCTATTCTATACATAACAGATTCGTTCCTTTCATGTAGCATCACTGACCGTTATCAGCTGCGGCCTTGTCTTTCACATAATTGATGAGACCGCCCCTGGCCACAATCTCCTGCATGAAGGGCGGGAAAGGCCGGGCATAGTAGGAAATGCCGCTTCTTAGGTTGGTGATCCGGCCGGTTTCCAGATCCACTTCGATCTGATCCCCTTCTTCCATCCCCTCATAGGCTTCCTCGCATTCCAGGATGGCAAGCCCGATATTGATGCTGTTGCGGTAGAATATGCGCGCAAAGGAGCGGGCAATAACGCAGGAAACCCCGGCGGCCTTGATGGCGATGGGAGCATGCTCGCGGGAACTGCCGCATCCGAAGTTTTTGTCCGCAACGATTATATCACCGGGCTGTACCCTTTCGGGAAAGGTAGGATCAGCGTCTTCCATGCAGTGTTTGGCCAGTTCCCGGGGATCGAAAGTATTCAGGTACCTGGCCGGTATGATGGCATCGGTATCCACATCGGCACCAAATTTATGGATCTTGCCTGTGTATTTCATCTTTCACACCTCTTGCTCTTAATGCTTATCGCGGCCAAATCACATCACACTTCCCAGGGCGGGGTTATTTCCCCAGTTATGGCGCTGGCTGCGGCAACCGCAGGACTGCTCAGATATACCTCGCTCTGCGGGTGCCCCATGCGGCCTACAAAGTTGCGGTTGGTGGTAGCTAAAGCCCGCTCTCCTTTGGCCAGTATCCCCATATGGCCTCCCAGACAGGGCCCGCAGGTTGGCGTGCTGACTACCGCCCCGGCTTGAACAAAGGTTTCTATATAACCGCGCCGTATGGCTTCCAGTAAGATCTGCTGTGTTCCCGGGAAGATAATCACCCGCATTTCCGGGTGCACTTTCCTGCCCTGCAGGATACGGGCCGCTGTCTCCAGATCCTCCAGGCGCCCGTTGGTGCAGGAGCCGATCACCACCTGGTCGATTTTAACCCCTTTAGCTTCGCTTACCATTTTTATGTTTTCCGGCAGGTGGGGAAAAGCCACTACCGGTTCCAGAGCAGAAACATCGTATTCCCTTATCTCATGATAATTTGCATCATCATCGGATTGATAGATGCGGTAAGGCCTTTTCGCCCTATCGGCAATATATGCCAGAGTGGTTTCATCGGGGGCGATAATGCCATTTTTCCCCCCCGCTTCAATAGCCATATTGGCCATGGTAAAGCGATGGTCCATCGACAATGCGGAAATAGCCTCACCACAGAATTCCATCGCCATATAGCGGGCTCCGTCAACACCAATATCCCCTATGGTGTGGAGGATCAAGTCCTTCCCTCCTACCCATTCGGGGAGTTTGCCATAATATACGAATTTGATGGTTTCCGGCACCTTAAACCAGGCCTCGCCGGTAGCCATGGCTGCGGCCATATCGGTTGAGCCTACCCCGGTCGCGAATGCGCCCAGAGCCCCATAGGTGCAGGTGTGCGAGTCAGCCCCGATGATCACATCGCCGGGCAGCACCAGACCCTGCTCTGGCAGCAGGCAGTGTTCAATTCCCATCTGCCCGACCTCGAAGTAGTATTTGATTCCTTTGGAACGGGCGAATTCACGCATGATTTTGCACTGTTGGGCGGATTTGATATCTTTGTTGGGGGCGAAGTGATCGGGAACCAGCACGATCCTTTCCCGGTCAAAAACATTTTCCTTGCCCAGCTTTTCAAATTCGGCAATAGCCACCGGAGCAGTGACATCATTGCCCAAAACTATGTCCACCCGGCAGTTGATCAATTCGCCCGCTTCCACCACTTTTTTCCCGGCATGCTCGGCCAGGATCTTCTGCGTTATGGTCATTCCCATTTATGAGCTGCTCCTTTCCTGGAGTCCAGATTCCCATAGCCTGGCTCGTACCTCGAAAACATAACTGCCCTGCCTGATGGGGATGGTCTATTTGGTCTCTTTCAGCCAGGGCATCATAGCCCGCAATTTTTCTCCCACCTCTTCGATGAGGTGCTCACGGTTGCGCCGTTTAAGGGCATTGAACTGCGGTCTGCCCACCTGGTTTTCCAAAAGCCAGTTCTTGGCGAAACGGCCGGTCTGAATGTCTGCCAGGGCCTCTTGCATCGCCCGGTGAACTTCAGGACCGATGATATCCGGCCCTTTGGTATAATCACCCCATTCGGCCGTGTCGCTGATGGAATAACGCATATAGCTCATTCCGCCTTCATACATCAGGTCGACGATCAGCTTCAGCTCATGCATGCATTCGAAATAGGCTATCTCCGGCTGGTAACCGGCTTCCACCAGGGTTTCGAATCCGGTCTTGACCAGCTGGGTTACGCCGCCGCAGAGCACACACTGCTCGCCAAACAGATCCGTCTCAGTCTCTTCCTTAAAAGTGGTTTCTATAACACCGGCCCGGGTGCAGCCTATGCCGCAGGCATAAGCTAAAGCCAGGTCGCGGGCTTTTCCGCTGTAATCCTGCTGTACTGCGATCAAACCCGGCACACCAGCCCCTTTGGTGTACATCCTTCTCACCAGATGGCCGGGGCTTTTAGGAGCTACCATAAAAACATCGATAAAAGCAGGCGGAACAATCTGGCCGAAATGTATGTTAAAACCGTGTGAGAAACCCAAGGCATTGCCCTCAGCAAGGTAGGGCTTGATTTGCTCATTATACACTTTAGCCTGAATCTCGTCGGGCAGCAGCACCTGAATGATATCTGCCGCCTGGGCCGCTTCCGGCACGGTCATGGGCTGAATGCCGGCAGCCATGACCTTATCCCATTCTTCCTGGGTAAAATCGTCGAAAGGCTTGCGCAGCCCCACTACTACATTGACCCCGCTTTCATGCAGGTTCTGCGCCTGGGCATGGCCTTGCGAACCAAAACCCATCACAGCAACGGTTTTCCCTTTGAGCAGATCCAGATTGGCATCAGCATCATAAAACATCCTGGCCATTGTCAACATCCTCCTTTTTATTCATCTATATACCCCGGTTGTACCGGCTTCTACAGCATCTGCAGCTATCCTTCATCCCCAACTAAAGGCGGTTATCACCTGCAACCCCGCAGCATGGCAATCTTGCCCGTACGAACCAGCTCGCTGATGCCGAACGGCCGCAGGGCTTCTATAATGGCGTCAATTTTGCCCGAATCGCCGGTTACCTCGATGATAAGGTTGTTTTTCCCGATATCCACGATGCGGGCCCGGAATATCTCTACAATCTGCATGATTTCAGTGCGCACGCTGGCATCGGCCCTGACCTTGATGAGAACCAGCTCGCGTTCCACTGCCCGCTCATGAGTGACATCCACGATTTTGATCACATTGATCAGTTTGTAAAGCTGCTTGGTGACCTGTTCGATGATCTGATCATCGCCCTGAACCACGATAGTCATGCGTGAAATGGTGGGATTCTCGGTGGCCCCTACGGTGAGACTGTCTATATTAAAACCCCTCCTGCGGAACATCGTGGCCACCCGGGTCAGAACCCCGGGCTTATTATCGACTGTAACCGATAGCGTATGCCTCATTATTCGTCACCCCCGATCATGTTTATAAGGGATTCTCCGGGAGCCACCATGGGGTAGACATTGGCTTCCCGCTCCACTATGAAATCGATGAATACCGGGCGATCTTCAACCTTCATGGCTTCCAGCAGGGCATCTTTGACCTGATCGGGCTCAGTCACCCGCATGCCTACGGCTCCGTAAGCCTCGGCCAGTTTTACAAAGTCGGGCTGCAGGCTGATATCGGTATATGAATAGCGCCCTCTGTAAAACAGGCCCTGCCACTGCCTGACCATGCCCAGGTATTGATTGTTGAGAATGCACACGATCACCGGCACTTTGTACTGCATGGCAGTCCCCAGTTCCTGAATGTTCATCTGAATGCTGCCATCTCCGGCGATATCAATCACCGTCTTATCGGGCCGGGCAATCTTGGCCCCGATGGCCGCCGGGAAGCCGTAGCCCATAGTGCCCAATCCCCCTGAGGTGATAAGGCTGCGGGGGGTTTTGAATTTATAATACTGCGCCGTCCACATCTGATGCTGCCCTACTTCAGTGGTGATAATAGCATCGCCCTGAGTGAGGTCGTATATGCTCTCGATAACATGCTGGGGCATGATGCGCCCTTCACGGGAGGCCGGATAGCGCAGGGGATACTCCATTTTCCAGCGATCAATGGTCTGGTGCCATTCGCTCAACTCCTCCACCGGTTCCAGGCGCTGGTTGATGGCCTGTAAAACCTCTTTGACCTGTCCCACTATGGGTATGTCAACGGCTACATTCTTGCCGATCTCGGCGGCATCGATATCAATATGGATCACCCTGGCATGCGGGGCAAAGGCTTCAATCTTGCCGGTCACCCGGTCATCAAAGCGCACCCCTACGGCTATTAACAGATCTGCTTCGGAAATGGCATAATTCGCATATTTGGTGCCATGCATGCCCAGCATGCCCAAAGACAGGTAGCTGTTCCCGGGAAAAGCCCCCATGCCCATCAGGGTGGTAGTAACCGGTATTTTGCGCTTTTCTGCCAGTTCTTGCAGTTCCGGGGCAGCATCGGAAATGATAACCCCGCCGCCGGCGTAGAGCACCGGGCGCCGGGCTTTTTTGATCAGTTCCACCGCATTGATCACCTGCCCGGCATTGAAGCCTTTCATCACCCGGTAGCTGTGAATGAACACCTCGGAATTATCAGGGATAAAGTCTATGCTCCTATCCAGTATGTCCTTGGGCAGATCGACCACCACCGGTCCGGGGCGGTTGGTTCTGGCAATATAGAAGGCCTCTTTTACCACCCGCTCCACATCCTCAGTGCGCTCCACCAGGTAGTTGTGCTTGGTGATGGGCAGGGTGATGCCGGTTATGTCGGCCTCCTGAAAAGCATCCCGGCCGATCAGGTGCGAGGCCACCTGCCCGGTGAAAAACACCATGGGGACCGAATCCATATTGGCGGTGGCAATGCCGGTAACCAGATTGGTGGCCCCGGGCCCGGAGGTGGCGATACACACCCCGGTTTTCCCGGAAGCACGGGCATATCCGTCAGCGGCATGAGCAGCCCCCTGCTCATGACGGGTCAAAATGTGTCTGATATCGGCATCATAAAGTACATCATATATGGGAAGAACCACCCCCCCAGGATAGCCAAAGATGGTATCCACCCCTTGCTCCTTAAGAGTATGGATCAGGATTTCCGCGCCTTTACAAATCATCAAACCACCTCCGTTAATTCTTCCAACTCCCGTTTAAAGCCAGTGTTTTGGCTTCGCTATGCAAGGCTCATTTATAAGTAAAGGCGGGCTCATGGCCCGCCTGTAACACCTGCCATATCGATCTAAGTTCGGAATATGGCTCCTGTACTGGCTGATTGCACCAACTGAGCATATCGTTTCATATAACCTGTTTTTATGCGGGGTTCCGGCTCGCTCCAGAGGCTCTTTCTCTGTTCGATAGTGGCGTCGTCTACTAGCAGTTGTAGTCGATATCCGGGTATGTCGATCTCTATAAGGTCGCCTTCTTCAACCAGGCCAATCAAGCCCCCTGAAGCTGCCTCAGGGGATACGTGCCCAATGGATGCTCCCCGGGTAGCCCCGGAAAAACGCCCATCGGTGATTAATGCCACCTCCTTATCCAAACCCATGCCGGCTATTGCCGAGGTTGGAGTCAGCATTTCTCTCATACCTGGTCCGCCTTTAGGCCCTTCATAACGAATCACAATAACATCTCCGGGTCGAATCCGCTGTTTAAGAATAGCCTCTACGGCTTCTTCTTCAGAGTCGAATACCCGGGCCGGTCCCGTATGTTGCATCATTTCATCGGCTACTGCGCTCTTCTTAACAACTGCGCCCTCCGGGGCCAGATTGCCAAACAGAATGGCCAATCCGCCGCTGTCACTGTAGGGCTGGTCAATCGGCCGGATCACGTCGTAATCGCGCACCGCGGCCCCTTTGATGTTATCCCCTACAGTCATACCGGTAACGGTGAGGGCTTCTTTATTGATCAATCCTTTTTTGTCCAGTTCACTGAAGATGGCTTGAATGCCGCCAGCGTGGTAGAGGTCTTCCATATGGTGGTGCCCGGCCGGGCTCAGCCGGCAGAGATTAGGAGTTGAAGCGCTGATTTCATTGAAGAGGTTCAAATCTATAGATACCCCGGCTTCATGGGCGATAGCCATCAGGTGCAATACAGAATTGGTTGAACAGCCTATAGCCATATCCAGGCGTATAGCATTCAAAAAAGCGGCTTCAGTCATAATATCGCTGGGCTTGATGCCTTTTTCCACCAGGGCCATAATCTTCATGCCGGCGGTTTTGGCCAAACGAATCCGTTCGGAATAAACGGCCGGGATAGGGCCGTTGCCCGGCAAACCCATACCCAGGGCTTCGGTCAGACAATTCATCGAATTGGCGGTAAACATCCCCGCACAGGACCCGCAGGTAGGGCAAGCCCTGTCTTCCAATAAGGCCAGCTCCTCAGGAGAAATCTTCCCGGCTGCAGCAGCACCCACCCCCTCGAATACCTGGGTTAAGGTAAGCCCCTGATCACCTGACCTTCCGGCCAGCATTGGGCCGCCGCTGACGAAGATGGCCGGCAGGTTCAAGCGAGCCGCTGCCATTAACATACCCGGAACCACCTTATCGCAGTTGGGTACGAAAACCAGGCCATCGAAAGCATGGGCGACAGCCATGACCTCTACTGCATCGGCAATCAGTTCCCGGCTGCCCAGGGAATACTTCATGCCCAGATGGTTCATCGCAATGCCGTCGCAAACCGCTATGGTCTGGAATTCCAGCGGGGTTCCTCCAGCCAGACGCACCCCGGCTTTAACCGCCTCACCGATTTTGTCCAGGTTAATATGGCCTGGCACTATATCATTGTGCGAATTGACTATACCTATCAGAGGGCGTTTGATCTCTTCATCGGTAAGGCCGATAGCCCTGAACAAAGACCTGTGCGGCGCCTTTTCCAGCCCCAATTTGATGGTGTTGCTTTTCAACCCGATCACCACCTTCCTTGCATCATCCAACCTGCTCCATGATTTTTTAGCGTTTATAAAAGAATACAAAAATCCCCTCGCCCCGGTCAGGGACGAGAGGCTTCTCCCGCGGTACCACCCTGTTTGTCGCCATGCGACCACTTACAGCGTGTGCTTATAAGCACACTGATCTTGATAACGGACTTTGGCGTCCGGCTTCACCTACTCAGACAAGCCTTTCAGATTGCTCCTCCGGGAGGATCACCACCAGAAATATTGATACTGGCTTTCAGCGCTAGGCCAGTTTCTCTGTAATCAAGTGATTTCTGATGTCAAGTCCCTTCATCAGGGTGATTGATTCGATTATTAATATTGACTAAGTATATTGAATTATACCGTCATTTGTCAATAGCATTCAGCCACATTGCCAATCATTCCTGCTCGATTTTGCGAATGTATTCTTTCAGTATGATATTGTTGGAACTGCCGTTGCTGGCCTGCCGGCGTTTAATGCGCTTGTACAAAGCCCACAAGAGGCGGCTGCCTTCCTCGGTCTGGCAGGCTTCACAAGGGCTCATTCCCTGCAGGGAACTGAGCCGGGAATGCACCCATTTGTTTAAGTAGAGCTCCTTTAAAATCGCAGGAAGCTGGGGATAGCTCTTCTTAATATCGGCGGTTAGTATATCAAAAATGCTTTCCTTGCGGATCTCAATGCCCTCAAACTCCAGGCAGCCATACATATCAGCCTCAAACTGCTGTCTGATCCTGCTCATATCGCTATCGCCAAAGGTAGAAACCGCTACCCAGTTGGACCCCATGATATACTCCGCTTCAAAGCCGGGGCCATGGGGAGAAGCCTGCACCTGATAAAAGAGCTGGAAATCATTGCCCTGAAAACAGTATTCCCGGGCTATGGCCTGCAGCCTCTCCAATACCCGCTGCCGGTCCTTGATATGATAGTGGGCGCTGATCAAGCGCATGCCGTCGTCACATGCTGACTCGGCGCACGGTTCCAAAAGCGCATCCTCAAAGCAGGCAAATTGCCCGCTTAAATAACGAAGAGCAGTGAGCACGCTGACCTGATAATCCTGGTTTACTATGACACAGCTGATGTCTTCCACAAGAAAATCATGCAGGCTGTTCAGATTGTTTTCATTCTGGCAGATTATTACCAATTCATCCCCATTGATCACCAGATCAGCAACCACCCCGCTCATGAACGATACCCCGCGGTTAAAATCATCTTCCCGATAGGTGAGGCGCATGTGCATCCCCTCAGGCAGCTCCTTAACTTCCCTTACCCCATCCAGTTCATCCAGTTTGGCGGATAGCTGCTCAAGATCTATGATCTCATATACGCGGCAAAAAGCCGGGCAGTTAAAAGGGTTATATTGATTGCTGCAGCAATTGTTGCGGGTTTCTTCAAACGACACGATCGACCAGGCATCTTTCTCTTTTAACAGCCTTATCAGGTACTCATGATAATAGAATTCTCCCTCTTCAATGACAACAGAATAGGCCTCCACCAGCGGCCTATTCGCATCGCCCCTGACTTTTCTAACCCCGCCCTCTATAAAAACGGGCGTGTCCATATCGGTTGTAAGAGCAAACCTGCTGCCATTGAGCAGGCACACAATATAATCCCAATCCTGATATTTATAGGCATGAAATATGCTGTTGACCAGCTGGCGCGGGCTCAATCGGGCCGACAGCCGGCGAATCAGGGCCTGCTGGCGGTGAACGTCGAGCCCGGGGTCTTTTAGCAGGTATTTTTGATAAAGAAAACGCCCCAAAGCCGGGCGGCTCATATAGCGCAGATTGTGATGGTAAGCTTTGGAGACCAGAAAACAGGCTTCATCCAGGCTTATTTCCGCCAGGTTTTTGCGATCCCGGTCGTACTGCGACTTGAGCATATTTTCCACCAGGAAAAAGCTGTGTATGCCATCGCTGTTGAATGTCAGGTAGAAGCATTCCACGTGCAGGTGCTTGCGCCCTGTCTCCCAGGCTATATCCAGGGTTAAGCGGCCGGTATGCCGGGTGCGCGAAGCATAAGCTTTGTAAAACCTGCCTTTAAAGGGTGCCAATACCGACCTGGGCATGCCTGCCAGGTGCATTTTGTCCAAAATACGATTGCACACCTGCTCATATTCTTTGCCAAACTCAATCTTGACGATTTCTATAAACTCTACCACCGCTTCTTCGCGGAAAGCTGATAAAGCATCCAGGAAGAGAGGCCGGGTATCACGCGGGACTTCCGCGAACAAATCCAGCATAAACAGACGGCCTTCATTGCTCCCCGATAACTGGCGCAAATCGCTGACAATGTCCTTGAAGTAGTTGATAGGTAATCCTTTACGGTTTCTCATGCGCGGTTCCCTTACTTTACTTTATGTACTTGTAATTTAACATTTTGCGGGTTGATTGTAAAACCAGTTGAGTCACGCTTAAGGCTGCTTATTTTACAACCTATTTATGTGTAACAAAAGCCATTATTACATAAATTTGGGCAGTTTTTTGTCCAAACCGGCAGGAAGAAGCGCAGCGATAAAGAAATAATGGGAATAATGACATTCTTTGTTGATAGGGTGATATCTTGCGCAGGATTGAAACCAAGCAGCTGAAACCTAACATGGTGGTGGCACGTTCAGTTTCTCATGGCAATACCAATGTGTTGGCACAGGCCGGCATGGTATTGACAGTTGAAGCCATTAAACGTTTGACTGAGCTTGGCATCGCTGCGGTGTATATCCGTGAGCAATACGTGCCGGAAACGATTGAGCCCGAGCACGTCATTCCGGACATACTTCGCCTGGAAACGGTGGCCCTGGCGAGAGCAAACCTAAGCGAGGCTGAGAACTACCTCAAACTTGATCTCAACCGAGTGGCTGATACCGTCAACAGCATAATTGACGAACTTTTGGCCTCCGACGATATCGTGGTGCAGCTGACCGGTATCAGGGCTTTTGATGACTGTCTATTCACACACTCGGTTAATGTATGTGTTTTGTCGATTGTGATCGGCATCAGCCTGAATTATAATAAATCCCGCCTGATAGAGCTGGGGGTAGGGGCTTTGCTCCATGATATCGGCAAAACCAGGATCTCTCCGGCCATTCTCAACAAACCGGATGACCTCACCCGACGGGAATGCGAGCAGGTAAAACGGCATACCACCTATGGTTTCGAAATGCTCAGGAACTGTGCGGAACTTTCCCTGCTCTCCGCTCATATAGCCTTTCAGCATCATGAACGCTGGGATGGTCAGGGTTATCCCCGCGGCCTGAGAGGCGAGCTTATTCATGAATATGCCCGCATTGTAGCTGTAGCCGATGTCTACGCTGCGCTGTTGGCGGATCGACCCTATCGCCCCGCTTACACGGTCAATCAGGCTCTGAACATACTGGAGCGCATGACCGGGGTATACCTTGATCCCCGACCGGTCAGTGCTTTGGTTTCCAATATAGCGGTTTATCCGGTGGGGAGTTTGGTTGAGATCAACACCGGCTGTATCGGCATGGTGATGGAAGTAAATAAGGCTGCCCCCACCCGTCCGGTAATTCGTATTATGGTCAACAATTCCGGCAGGCAGCTCAAGCGCACTCGTTTGATCGATTTGTCCAAATCTACGACTGTAATGATAGTTCGCGCCTTAAATGACGAAGACGTAGACAAATTGAATCTGCGGCAGTACGTTTCCGTTACTTAACCGCTATATGAGGTGCAGCGCATATCTCACCGCTTTCTCCGGCAAGCTAAGAAAAAAGCCGGAGGTTTTTATTATGCTGGTCAAGATAGTGTCCCTGCTTTTGATCATTCTTTTTGGTGGTACTTTGCTGTTTTTACTGCTAAAAAAAGTCATACCCACCTTATTGAGCAAATGAGGCCATTCAAATCCTGCAATAAAGCACCTCTATATGCTCAAACTACCTTAAAGGAGGGAAAGCATATGACAAGATTTCGCACCACTGACGGCAAAGAAGATTTAAAACAAAAATTTCACTGGTTTGGGGCTATGGCCATTCCCCTGGCTTTCATCAACGGGCTGTTCTTCGGCGGCTACGCCCTGCGCAAGATCCGGCAATACTGGGAAGGAGGCCCCATGGACTGATTTAATATCCTGTTTCCTTAAAGTGGTTCATCTTCTTTAGGATGAACCGTTTTTATTTGCCGGTGCGGTTAAGGTAATAGTATATCTCTTCTAATGTCTCTCCAGTATTGGGCCGGTCGATTTTTACCAGGGCCGCGTGATCCAGCTGCGTTGGTCCCCGGTTGATGATGATCAAATCCTGATAAAAAGTACTGAAAGCCTTTACAAAACCTGCTACTGGATATACAGTGAGGGACGAGCCGATAACCAGCAAAGTCCGGGCACTCATTATCATGTCCTGAGCATCGGTAAAATGCTTGATAGGCTCGCCGAAGAGAATCACATCAGGCTTTAAAACCGAACCACACTGCTCGCAGGTAGGTACTCCGCTGGTTTGTGGCTCCACTTTATCCCGACCGTAAAGCTCCCTGCAGTGCCGATTGGTGCAGACATATTGCTCACTGTTGCCGTGAACCGCTACCACCCGGCGGCTTCCGGCTTTCTCATGCAAACCATCTATGTTTTGGGTGACAATTCCCTTGATAAAGCCGCTTTTCTCCATTTCAGCCAGTATATAGTGGGCTTTGCTCGGCTCGACGGGTGGGAGAACAAAATGCTGCCTGTAGAAATCATAAAACAGAGCGGGATTCTGGTTGAAAGTATGAATATTGATTATATTCATTACCCGGTCCTCACCCAGCTGGCGATAAATCCCGTTTGGGCCCCGAAAATCAGGTATCCCGGCTTCAGTGCTGATGCCGGCTCCGGTAACCACAACTGTGTTAGGTGAATTGGACAGGGTGCGCACAACCTGTTCGATCTGCTCGTTTGGCTTCATGGTGTCGACTCCTTACTACTGATTTGGCTTGATATTGTCCAATATTTTTATTTCGCCTTATTGTCAGGCGATTCCTTTATCCTTATCCCATTTGACTTAAGGAAATAGCTTTAATCCAGTTCATACTGCTGTGAATAGGCTTCGATCAAAGACGCTTTCCCGGCTATAGCAAGGCTTTCCCCCAATGTTACCCTTTTACCGCCTCGATACCGTTTTCGACTAAAGCTCAGCCACAGCCTAATATTGATGCAGGGGCACAGCCCCATTCATCAATCGAAGGAGGTGACTACTGTGGCAGTTGTGGCAACACCGGTAGCCAGTAATCTGCTTTTGATCATGGACGCTGGATTGGACGAATACGGTCAGCAATTGACCCGGAAAAGGCAATTCAGCAACCTGAAGACCTCAGCCAGCGATGAGGACGTTTTTCAGGTGGCTGCCGCCATCATCAGTCTGCAGGAAGCTGCCTGCCTGGCCATCCAGCGGGTAAACACGGTTGAGCTGACTGAGGAAGGCTAAAGCCTGGCAATACTGCGAAGGAGGAATGAAATTGGCTGTAGATCGCACTATAGAGTTGGGCTTTATCACCAACTTGAACAAAACTCACACCATACGCATTGCAGGAGCCAAGGAAAACGTTACCGAACAGGACGTTGCGGCAGTAATGGACACCTTGGTGGCAAAAGATGTTTTTGTAGGCACTAACGGCACTCTCAGCAGCAAGAAAAGCGCCCGCCTGGTAACCAGGCAGATTGATGAATTCAATATAGCTTAAGGCCAGGGGGCTGTGTAAAACAGCCCCCTTTTTTTAAGACTATTTCAAGGTTAGCGCAAATGGGTTGTAGCTTATTCCGCTATCGAAGACTTCCCCTTCATGCTTTTTCAGCCACCCCACCAGAGCATAGGTCAATGGGGTAGCCAAAACCTCATATAACACCTTCCATCCATATTGAACCGCCACCATGCCCATGAATATCGGGGCGGAATACAAACCGAAAAAAGCCACCGCCATAAAAACCAGGGTATCTAAGGCCTGGCCAACCAGGGTGGAGCCGATGGTGCGGGTCCACAGCCAGCGCCCGCCGGTAATAACCTTCATGCGGGACAGTATAACCGAGTTAGAGAACTCCCCTACAAAATAGGCCAGCAGAGAAGCTAACACCAGCCTGGGGGTAAATCCCAAAACGGTGCGGTAGGCTGCTTCCTGTTCCCAAAATTCCGGCCCCGGCAACCTCACCACAGTCATGAAAAACACGGCCATGAACAGATTGGCGGCAAATCCCAGCCATATGGTGAGACGAGCCCGCTGAAATCCATATACTTCGGTGAGAATATCCCCAAAGATGTAAGTCACCGGAAAAAGGAAAAGGTCCGCCGTCAAGACCATGCCGCCCAGATCTACCAGGCGACCCGCTACGATATTGGTTATCAACAGACAGGTGATAAAAAGGCAGGTGATTATCAGGTAATTGACCGAGATATGAGCACTATTGGACTGCATTGTAAAAGATCCTCCTTGTTTTGTTCAGGCGGGTAGGCTGCGACCGCCGTTTATCGTATATATTCTAGCACAGCAGCGGGAAAATGTTTAACCGCCTCTTATCAATAGTCTGTGTCAAGGTTTAGTAGGAGAAACTCCTGGTCTTAGTTAATAAATATCTATCTTAAGCCGAGAAGGCAGTGATTTGGGTGATTCCTCGTAACACATATTTGACCCACATATGATCAGCATGAG
>Ga0209537_1002474_pt1 | contig 18384 bp, 16 predicted proteins | sample BioPla4DNA1_FD_187698 | JGI IMG/M metagenome (GOLD analysis project Ga0209537, IMG submission 187698) | Biogas fermentation microbial communities from Germany - Plant 4 DNA1 (SPAdes) (version 2) | ecosystem: Engineered > Bioreactor > Anaerobic > Digestate | place: Bielefeld, North... | reverse complement strand
AGGGGGAATGTAACGATAGTAGTCTCCCACCCTCCGCAGGCTGCCTCCCGCTCGAGCATGTTCGCCCTCAAGATGGTAAGTTAACGCGGCCCTCCATTCCACAGCCATATTTCGTGTAGTGATATCAACTTTTGTTTTGCATTTCCTGGGATTTTTCTCTTTTGAAAGAGTGTTAGACTATACGAAATATTTGCCGGTTGCCGGTTTTTGGCGCATCTTTAGGGTATGGTAAGTGTTATCATATTGTGGAGTCTTGTTTGCGCGCCTGCCTAGTGCTAGAATGGCGCCGATACACTTACCACAGACCTAAGAAGGACGATCCCAGTGCCAGCCCCAAACCACACAGCATCTCCAAGTACACTCCAGGACGCCGTCGAAACCTATCTGACAGAAATCGAGCGAAATGCATCGCCACACCTGACCGCCGCCTACCAGCAAGCGCTTAAGCTGTTCATCGAAGTGCTTGCCAAACAGCTAAACATCAAGGCGAGAACAACACCCATTACCGAACTCAGGGTAGGGTGGGCGGAGGATTACCTGCGCTATCTGCAGGCCGAGCGCGCCGTCGAAACCGAGCACCTCTACTCACGTGCCGTGCTGGACTTCTATACCACCGCCAAGCAAAACGGGTGGGCCAACGTCGAAGCCTCGCAGCTCGCTACCTACCTGCGCAATAACCGCCGCCCGAAACAGCATCGAATTCCGGACCCGCCAGTGCAGGCTATCAGCACGATCGTCGATTACGCCGCAGCAGTGCCCGTCCCGCAGGACGACGATGTCCACGAGCGCGACCGGCTGCGTATCCTCCGGGATAAAGCCTTCATCCTGACACTCGCTGATACCGGGCTGAAAGTCTCCGAGATCTGCGACCTGCGCCGCAAGCACGTCGACCTTGCTCAACAATTGCTGCACTTTGAAAACATCCCGCTATCGCTGTCATCCCGAACGGCCCAGGCTATCCAGAGCTACCTCACCGCCCGGCAAAAGCTGGACGCCCAACAGCGCCTCCAGCCAGATCATGGAGAACTGGCGCTGTTCGCGCGGCACGACAAGCGTGCCAGCAGTAAGATCCTTCCGATATCCCGTTGGACGGCGTCCAACATCGTTGATGAGTGGGTACGGCTGGCCCTGCCGGAGCAGATGCGAGCGGAATTAGAAGAACGCGGACAGGTTATCTCGCCGCAAACATTCCGCCATTACTTTGTCGTGACCATGCTAGAGCAAACAGGCGACCTCTCTACGACGCAGACGCTCGCCCGGCACAGCGACCCCTCAACCACGCGTCGCTACATGCAGTATTTGGAAGAGACAGGGCAGTTGAATGGGGCGCAGCCGGAGCAGAAACATGGCTAAAGCTCAGCCACATGCCGTTCCACCAGCACAGCCAACTGACAACTCCAGCGCAAGCGATGAACAGCGAGTGCCACTGCTGACGAAGCTCGTCTACGGCACCGGCGACTGGAGCATGGCGAGCTTCAACACGATCCGCCAGATCTTCTACGCCATTTTCCTGACGGACGTGGTCGGGCTGGCACCGGGGCTGGCCTCGTTTGCCGCGCTGCTCGGCATCGTGTGGGATGCCATCAACGACCCGATTATCGGCTCGTTGAGCGACCGTATTACCACCCGCTGGGGCAGGCGGCGCCCCTTCTTGCTGCTTTTCTCGATCCCGTTCGGCGCAGCCTTCGTACTGCTGTGGTGGGCGCCGCCCTGGGAGCACCCAGCAGCGCTGATGGTACACGTCACGCTGGCATACATGCTCGCGGATACGCTGCAAACACTCGTCGTCGTGCCCTTCCTCGCGCTGATGCCCGAGATGACGGAGGACTACGACGAACGGACCTCCCTCACATCATACCGGATGGTGTTCAACCTGATTGCATCCCTGGCAGCCGCCGCAGGTGCACCGGAGATCGTGGCCGCGTTTGACGCACCGCAGCGCGGCTATATGGTGATGGCGCTGATCTTCGGCGGGCTCGGCGCGCTGCCATTCCTGCTGATCTTCCTGCTGACACGCGAACGTCACGAGCAAACTTCAGTACCCGACCTGAACATCCAGCAGTCGCTAAAAATGGCGTGGCGCAACGTGCCATTCCGCATTGCGACGGGCATCAACCTGCTGAACTGGGTCACATTCGACCTCGTGGCGTTGATGCTGCCGTACTTCCTGAAATACTGGATTGACGGCGGAGAGCAGGCCCATCAGATTGCAGTACCCCTGCTAGGGAACCTGACCACCGAGTCGCTCGTGTTCTTCATCCTGCTCACGACGGCAATCGCCGCGGTGCCGCTGTGGAACTACGCCGCACACCACTGGAACAAGCGCACGGCGTACATCGCAGGTATGTCGTTCTGGGCCGTCGTGCAGATCCTTGTGATCACCGTTATGCCGGGCCAGTACACCTACATGTTCATCCTGGCGTTCTTCGCCGGGATCAGCGTCTCGACAGCACACGTGCTGCCCAATGCTCTCTTCCCTGATGTGCTAGAGTGGGACGAACTGCTCACCGGGCGCCGTCGCGATGGCATGTACTATGGCATCCTCAACCTGACCCGCAAAGTAACGAGCGCCGTCTCGATCTTCCTTGCTCTACAGGTGCTTGCACTGTTCAACTATCAGACGCCACCGATTGGCGCGACGTTCTTCCAGCAGAGCCCGGAGACACTTGCTGCCATCCGCGCGCTGACGGGGCCGGGCGGCGCTGTGTTCCTGTTTGGGGCGATCATCATGACGTTCTTCTACCCAGTCACACGGGAGCAGCACGCCCGCATGCGCCGCCTGCTGGCTCGTCGCCGTGCACGCCAGCGCCATCCGCAGCAGTCAGAGAGCCAGCCATGAAGGTCTACATCAACGAGCAAAAGATGAGGCGTAAACGGCTGCAGCAGGGGGTGGGCGTCATGCTCACCACGACACTGGTGCTGGTCGGTCTTTTTACTGTTGCGCTCACCGTAGTCTTTTTCATCGTGCCGGGCGTCGCCGGGTCACCGTTCCTGATCGTCGCACTGGGGCTAATCTCAACGTTCATCGGCCTCCAGGCTGGCGGCCAGATCAGCCGGCTACCAGAGCCACACAATGTTCTTAGCAACGGGCTGAAAGGAGTCGGCGCAGCGGCGACGCTCTATCACTACTATCTGCCAGCTGATCACGTGCTGGTGACGCCGAAGGGTGTATTCACCCTGACACCTATCCGCCACGAAACACGCGTCACCTTTAACCACGACGGCGATTACCGCACACATGATAGTTTTCTGAAGCGCGTCATGCACATCCTCACACGCCAGCAGCTAGGTCATCCCATCCACACAGCGCAGCAGGAAGCAGCGCGCGTTCGCAACTGGCTAACCGATAATCTGGGCACCGACGCCATTGACGTTCACCCCATACTGGTGTTCCTACACTCTGATGCTGAGTTCGAGGTGGAAGGTGAACCGTCCGTGCCCATCCTGCGAGCCGATAAGCGCAAGCCTTCGCTGAAGAGCTACATGAAGGACTATCAGCAGGCCGGCTCCACGCTGACGGAAGCCCAGATTGACAAGCTCAACGAGATCCTGAACGTCTCGCAATGACCGCATCCCACCTTCACACCGGGTCGCGAGGCTGGCGTCTCGCTATCGTCTTCATCCTCGTAGGCTTCGCGCTGCGCCTGTTTCGCCTCGATGCACAGGCGCTAACCGGCGATGAGGCCTTTACCATCGTCAACTGGACGCGCCTGCCGCTCAGCACCGTCTTTTCGACAATTGCGCTCATCGACCCGCAGCCACCGGCAACCATGCTTACCATCATCGGCTGGATACGGGTTGTCGGCGACTCGGTCTTCGCCGCCCGGATGCTCTCGGCACTCGCTGGCACGATTACGCTGGCGGCTGCGTATGCGCTTGGCCGGAAGCTGGGCAACCATCGCGTGGCACTGTTCGCGCTGGCCTTTGCCACACTCAGCCCGGTCTACGTGTGGTATGCGCAGGATGTACGCGGCTATGCATTGTGGATTGCCGTGAGCGCCGTCTCGGCATGGGCCTTTCTGCAAGCGGTCACACAGCCAGCCCGCCGGGGGCGCTGGCTGGTGTATATCGGCCTGGCAGCGCTCGGCCTGTACACATACTATCTCGAAGCGTTCCTGATCATCGCGCAAAATCTCTATGTGCTAACATGCCTGCCGCACAACCGGCGGCTGCTCAAACCGTGGATCACCAGCCAGCTTGCCATTGCCGCACTCGTCGCGCCGTGGTACTTACAGCCCTCTCTGCGCAACAGCGGATATGAGCCCACAGCAGGCGATGTGAACCTCCCGTGGGTGTTCGAGGCGCTCCTCTTCGGCGAGACACTACCCGCCAGGCTGAACCCGGAGCTTTTTGCGATCGGCATGCAAGTGTTCACTGCAGCCAGCATCATTGGCATCATTCTGACCATCGCCGCAATCATCACGCTTGCACGCTCCCGCTGGCACCATGCAGCCGTGTTCCTGCCGCTGTATGCGCTCGTGCCGACGCTGATGCTTGCCGTGCTGACGGTTGTCACCGGAGAGGGCTTCTTCCGGCCACGATACGTAGCGGCATCGGCGATGGCATACATCCTGCTCGCCGCCTTCCTGATCGAGATCCTCCTGCAATATGCCCGCCAGCGAGTAACGGCGGCCCAAGTCACTTATACATCGCTGGCCGGCCTCGTCGCGCTGACGTTGTTCGGCATCGGCGGCGTATCGCTGTGGGCCTACCGCTTCGGGCCGAGCAAGGCCCCGCCCTGGCCGGAGATCGTCGACACGCTCCACGCCCAGGCGGACGAGGACGATATCGTCATCCAGAACTTCCCCGACCCGGCGTTCCAGTACTACTACGCAGGCCGCGCCGAGGCAACGATCCTGCCGCAGGATCGGACTAGCACCCCGGCTGAAACGTATGCGGCGCTGGAGCAGATCCTCGCAGAATACGATCACATCTGGTTCCTGCCAGTGCCGACAGACCTGTATGACGCGGAACAGATTGTCGCTGGCTGGCTGCTAGAACACGCACAGCTTACCAGCGAGCAATGGATTGGCCGTTCTCACCTGATGCAGTTCGCCAGGTGGGAGGTGGACACTGGCGATATTAAGCACCCGCTGGACGCCCAGTTCGGCGATGTCGCTACACTGCGCGGGGTGAGTTTCACGCCGCCCGTCGAGCGCTGGCAGCGCGGAACGACCATCTATGTCGAGACGATCTGGGAGCCAACCGCTCAGACAGAGGAGGCGCTGAGGCTGTTTGTTCACCTGCTGGGTCCTATCGGGCCGGACGGCCTGCCGCTCTGGGCACAGGACGACCACGCGCCACAATACGAGCGCATTTCCTCGACGACATGGACACCGGGTGAGATGTTCCGTGATGTGGCACAGCTAACGATCCCGGTAGATGCGCCCGCCGGGGAATATGCCATCACCACCGGCCTCTATGACCCAACGATGCTGGAGCGAGTGCCGCTTGATGCAACCGCACCAAGCGAGCCCGACAGCGCCACGCTGGCAATCTTCTCACTGCCGTAGCGAAACCCCACTCACCCCGGATAGAAAAACGCCCGCATCAGTGCGATGCGGGCGTTTAACGACTCATATCAAACAGCGAAGCTACTTCAGCTCCTCAAGGCGCTTCTGCCATTTGGCATACAGCCGCTCATAGGCCGCCTCGCTGATCTCGCCGTTCGCCAGGCGCAGGTCAAGGTTATCAAGCAGTGCCTGAATCTGCTCCGGCGTCTGCGGAGTGGCCGGTTCCTGAGCGGACTGCTCCTGAGGGGTCTGCTGCTGTTGCTGCTGGAAGGCACCGGCCATCATCTGACCGAGCCCCATCCCGGCGCCGAGGCCCACACCCGCCCCGGCAATGCCACCCTCATTGCGAGCAGCGTCACGCAGCGCATCCGCCGCCTGCAGACCCTGATAGGTTGCGAGGTCGAGCAGGCCCATGTTGCGCAGGTCCTCCGCCGTCGTCTTGGCCGCCGAGAACGGCTTCATCTCGAAGGCCTTAAGCCGGATGCCTACTGCATCGAACTTTTCGCGAAGCTGCGACAGCGCCACCGCCTCAATCTCGCCGATCATCCGATTGAGGCCCATCAGGTCACCGGGCGCGTGCGTCGCGATGATGTCCTGCAAATCGCCGAGGACAAGCGTCAGCAGGCGCTCCTTGATGTCGCTGATACGGACAATGGGCTTGCCAATGGCGTACTGAACGGCAAAGCGCTGCGGGTCGCTGATGGAGATATCCATCACACCATGGCCCTGCAGCAGCAGCCAGCCCAGGCCACGCCCCGGCGTCTCAAGCGCCAGCGGCTGCGTCGTGCCCCAGCCCACCTGTGGGAAGTCCTGCAGATTGATGAAGTAGACTTCAGCGGTGAAGGGGGACTGCTGGTTGAAGGCTGCACCGATAACGCGGGCAAGGATGGGAACATTCGCCGTGGAAATCGTGTGGGTTCCAGGGCCAAGCGTATCAAGCGCCTTGCCGCCCCGGACGAACACGGCTGCCTGGTTCTCGCGGACAACCACCTGAGAGCCCAGGCGGAAATCACCGCTGCCGCTCTGCGGCTCACGCCATGCTAGCTCCTCGCTACCAACGTTGGGGTGCTGGACAAGATCAAAAATTCGTGCCATCGTCAGTTTCTCCTGTAGATACTCTGCGAGCTGACTTATCTATCCGGTTATTCCGAATGACGCGGCGGCTCTGAACCGCCCAGCAGCCCCGTCATCGCCTCCTCACGGCGCTTAAACGTGTTATTCGCCTCCGTGACAACATCTTCAAGCTGGCGAAGGACGCCACCGACCTCGCTGGTTCCAATCACCTGCTCAAGCCGCTCCAACCCGGCTGCAAATTGATCCTGATACGCCAGGAGCGCATTGTCAAATGCGTAGAGCCGCTCAAGCTCAGTTTCCCGTACTTTGATCGGGTCCGTCAACCCCGCATAGCCAGATGACGCCGTCCGCACCCGGTCGATGAACGTCTGCAAAAGACCGTCGATCCTTTGCACGCGCTCCATGTACTGCAGGCCGCCAGCATCGACGAGATCGCGCTGCAGCCGGGTGAAGCGAGTCTGCTGCTCCTCAAACGCCCGCACGAGCCGCTCGCGCAGGAGGCGGTCAGCCGCACGCCGATCTTCCTTCTCTAGATAGCCCTTGAAACCGGGGATCTTGCGAGCGATTTTGTCGAGTGAGCCTCGCTGCTCCGTGATCTTCTGGTAAAAATCCGCCATCGAACAGTCCTCCTTCTGATACGCCCAGCACTAGGGTAGAAAATACTCCGTTCCACAGTACGGACACTTGATCACGCCTTTGCCCGCGAGCGACAGCTCCCCGCCGCAGTTCCGGCAGTTCTGAAGCTCGCGCAGTGATGCAGCTTCCGCCGAGTACAGCGTGCCCTCATCCCAGTTGATGTACCCGCTGAATACCCCCATGCCGACCAGCCGGTAGATCATATCCTGCACGGTCGGCATATCGGACTGCAGCTCGATGATCACGTCGGAGATGTTGACCTGGCCGCGCGTCTTCACCATGTCGAGGATCTTGCGCTGGTTGGCTGCGGCAGCCTGCTCGGCGATCTCCTTGCGCCCTCGCGTCAAAGCGATGACGCCGGCAGCGGCCAGGGGCCCGACCAGCACCACGAAGAGCAGCACGAGGCCCAGCGCCCGCCCGCCGCCTGTCATTGAGCCTTCTGATAACAACCAGACGACACCAGCCAACCCCACGACAACCGCCGCGACAATGAGGATGATGCCAACTGTGCGCGTCATATGTGCTCCCGTCTACCAAGAATTGGCTAAATAGGCAACGCTGTCGCCGGTCTTTATCCGAAGCCGGCGCCGCCACCACCGCCGCCGCCACCGCCGCTGAAGCCGCCGCCACTGAACCCACCACCGCTGAAACCACCACCGCTGAAACCACCTCCTCCGCTCCCGCCAGAGGAAGGCTGGCTGCGGAAGACGTTCGCGGTGCTGTTCAGCATGGCTGCCAGCCCGGTTGACATACTGCTCAGGCTGCCGGCGAGGTTCTGGCTCATCGAGTCCAGCGAAGGCGCCGGGCGCACGGCATCGCCGCGCACGTCACGCGGACCCGCGCTACCGGCAGGCGCACCCACACGGCCACGAGTCGTACCAGACGATGTACCAGATGTGCCATAGTAACCGCGCGGGCCGTACGGCATACCGACCGGGTAATACCACCGCGGAATGGGCGTACCAGGGACGCGCGAGAACTTGTTGAGCCAGGTCCGTTCAAGGCCCAGGGCAATAGCGTACGGGAGATACCTGTCGAACTGATCGGTGACCTCTTGCAGATCCGTGTACTGTTCGGCGTGCTCCAGGTACGTCTTGAAGGCCCGCCACTTGGCGGCTTCCTCCGCGCCCTTCTGTGTCTTGACCGGCATTGCCCGGCCCGCGATGAGCATCGCCACCGAGACAACACCCAGGGACACGAACGGGCACAGCACTGCATCGACCATGTCGGCGAGGGCAGCGCCAGCTAGGCATGCGCCGCCGACCGCGAGTACCAGCCCACCGATACCCAGTGACGACCAGCGGCTGCGCACCGACTTCGGATTTTCCGGAAACAGCCCTTCCTTGACCGCCGCCTTGTAAAGCTGATTTTGCAGCGTCGGGATAGCTGTGTAGAACTTGTTCTGAAGATCCTCAAGCTCTACCTGCTCCCGGCTACCAAACATCTTCTTGATCAACGTCTTCTCATACGGCTGCAGATCCTGCTCGTTCTCGGGAATGCGGTGGAATACAAAGTTCTTCGACGTCGTGAGGCCCAGGAACCCTACTTCCTCAATCTCCTGCATATGGATCACATCGCGGCGTGCCAGGTCAACAAGCGTTGCGATGATGTCCTGCATGTCGGCCTGCTCGTCGAGCAGCGTGCCGACCACGCCGGGGCGCAGATCGGAGGGTGGTTCAGAGAGATACTCCGGCACCGGCCCGACCTTCGGGTCGCGCCCACGTGTCACCCAGAGCATATACACACCAAAGAGCCCACCGCCAAGCAGCAGAATGGAAGCCACCCCCAGCCCCAGGTTCAGCACGGGCCGTACGGTATCGTTCCACGTCTGCTCACGTTCGTATGCAGCCTGCCAGGCGGGCTTCTCAGAGGGGATGAAGCCGTGTGGGAAGCGCACGCCAACCTCGAACTCCTGGTTGGCGCGGATGTTCTCGGCGTAGTAGGTAACCGTCGTCAGATCGTCGGAGATCTCATAGGTTGCATCAGGCCCGAAGGTAGCTGGCTCGATGCTGGTGTCGATTGTCGCACCCGGTGGCATCCTCACCACCACCGTAGACGAGCCAATCGGGTAGGCATGGTCAGGCCCGATCGCCTTCCAGAAGAAGCGATCGCCAACCTCTTCACTAATGATAATACCGCCGTGGATCTTATATTCGACAGTGAAGGTTCGCGCCTCATTCGTCGCCGGCGGGAAGTACCACGTTATGACGAAGTTACCGTCATCCTCCACCACGTGGAAGGTGTTCGCGTTCCCACTGAAATTCTGCTCATATACGACACCTTCCTCGACGACCCTGACGTCGGTGAGGTTTTCAAACTGGCTGAACGGTATCTCTCGATAGCCAAAGGTAAACGGCCCGCCGATGAACTCGATCTCGTACGTCTCCCGCACATCGAACGTCCCATCCTCATTGATCTGGACGTCCACATCCCAGCGGCGCCAATCGAGCGTCCGATCCTGTGCCTCGGCAGGCAGCACGGTCGCCAACGCCAGACCGATTATCGCGAAAACAGCAAGCAAAACAGCGAAGTGATGGCGTCTCATTAGCATCTCTCTAACCGTAGGTCACTCACATGCACATGACATCTGGTGCATTGGCTGCTGATGCATTATATGCAAGTTTCTGATAAGAGGAAATTCGGCGTGTGGCTTTGTGGCATCTGGGCGAGCTTACTATAATCGCCACGACTATCGTTCGCAAACAAGGAAGGTCTTATGGGTGTTAAAGACCAGGGCATCGATGTCTCCCGCCGGCGCTATCAGGTCATTCCACGTGTTCTGATCTTTATTACGCACAAAGACGAGGTTTTGTTACTAAAAGGTGCGCCGACCAAGCGAATCTGGCCCAACCTCTACAACGGGGTAGGGGGGCACGTCGAGCGAGATGAGTCCGTGCTCGATGCCGCCCGGCGCGAGATAGCCGAGGAAGTGGGCCTGGAGCACGTCGACAATCTGCGGCTGCGCGGCATCGTCAACATCGCCACTGACGATATCAACACCGGCATCATGATGTTTGTATACACCGCCAGCAGCCCCACCCGCGAGGTGCGGGGCTCCCACGAGGGCACGCCTGAATGGATCAACCCGGCACACCTGTCCGCCGAGGACTGCGTCGCGGACCTACCGGAGCTGATCCCGCGCGTGCTCGCGATGAAGGACGATGATCCGCCGTTCTTTGCACGCTACTGGTATGACGAGCATGACGCCCTGCAAATGGCGTTCTCTACACCGTGAGGTAGGCACACCATGAGCCGGTCGCTGAGTCGTGCCGCCCGCCTGCGGCAGATCGAGAACCTGCTGTTCCGCAACCCCCACGGTATGCGTGTCGTGGACATCGCCGAGGCGTGCGGTGTGAATCGCCGTACCATCTACCGTGACCTGGACCTTCTCAGCGAATCGGGCGTGCCCATCTGGCAGGATGATGGTCGCTTCGGCATTATCCGCGAGCAGTACCTCGCGACGATCCGCCTGCGCTTCGACGAGGCGGTGGCGCTGTACATTGCTGCCCGGCTGCTTAGCCGCCACGCTGATGAGCACAACCCGAACATCGTGTCGGCGCTCAACAAGCTCGCCGTGGCCTTCCCAGACCCACTCGCCGAGCACATCACCCGCACCGCCGAAACTGTGCGCGGTCGCCCGACCAACCCCCGCTTCCTGCAGGTGCTTGAGACCATCTCGCTGTGCTGGGCGGAAAACCACAAGGTTCGGATATGGTATCGCTCTCCTCGAAGCGGTATGTTGAGAGAACGTGTCATATCGCCGTACCTGCTGGAACCGTCCACGACCGGTGGCCTGTACGTGATCGGCTACGACGACTGGGCGCAGGACGTGCGCACCTTCAAGCTCGACCGTCTGGAGCGGGCCGAGCGCCTGCCTGAGCGGTACGAGATCCCTGCCGACTTTGACTCTGCCAGCCACCTCGCCGACGCCTGGGGCATCATGACCGGTGACACCCTCGTCGATGTGCGCCTGCGCTTCTCGCCCGATGTCGCCGCGTACATCAGCGAGCGCCGCTGGCATCCCTCACAAACGCTGGAGCCGCTACCCGACGGCTCGACGCTAATGAGCTTCCAGGTCTCCGACCCCCGCGAGATGACGCCGTGGATCCGGAGCTGGGGCGCGTCTGTCGAAGTGCTGGAGCCTGCCAGCCTGCGCGAGGAGCTTGCCGCCGAGGCCCGCGCGCTTGCCGCCCTCTACGGGTAAACCGGCGCTTGATGCTGCTTTGCCTGTGCGCTACCTTCTAGGTAGCGCCGCTGACCATGACTATCCTGCTACTGCACAGGGAAGGCTGAATTGACGCCCAATTTACTTCCGGATCTCCCGGCGGTTGATCTCCGCATCGTCCCAACTGAGGCACTGCTGTCACACGAGAGGCATGACGCCCAGCGCACAGCGCCGCTCGTCAAGTATTTGCGCCGGGATGGCGTCCTCAAGAACCCGCCGATCGTCACGCCGTCCGGTCTGGACGACAACACTTATGTTATGCTTGACGGTGCAAATCGCATTTTTGCTCTTAATGAGCTAGGTATCCGGCATACGCTGGTACAGGTCGTGCCGTATACCGAACCGCATGTGCAGCTTCTGACGTGGTATCACGTTATTTGTGACATCACGCCCGCTGAGATGGAGGCCTGCCTGCGCTCTGTGCCCGGCATTGAGATAGGCGAAACCAACCTCAGTCATGCGCGTGGCCTTCTCGCCGCACGTGCTATCCTCTCGTACTGCGTCGTGGCAGATGGCCGCGTACTCACACTCGCCGGCGGCGGGCTGGACCTGCATGAGCGCAACCGCCTGCTGAACGCAGTCTGCGATTCCTACCTGGGCGTGGGAACGCTCTACCGGCAGAAGACCGACGTGCTCAGCGAACTGCTCGACATCTACCCGAGCATGGCCGGTGCGATGATTTACCCTCGCTACGAGCCGGCAGAGATCCTCGACCTGGCACAGCACGGCATGGAAGTGCCGCCGGGCCTCACGCGGCATATCGTACGCGGGCGCGCTCTGCGACTGAACTACCCGCTTGAGCGCCTGAAAGCCGATACCTCGCTTGAGCAGAAAAACGCCGAACTTAAAGAATGGGTGCAGCAGAAGTTCAGCGAGCGGCAGGTCCGCTACTACGCCGAGTCCACTTACCTGTTTGACGAATAGCCAGCAGCTTATCTGGTGGTATTTTCAACCTGCATCTCATATAATACCGGTCATGAACTTAAATTTTGTGACTGATCCTGAACTCGCCCCACGTCCGCGCGATGAGATTCGCATCGAGGCTTTTGCCGTCTCACCTTATCCGGATGGTCGTCGGGTGCGAATTGAGCTTGAGATGACGCCGTTTGCCCCGGTCGACCGACCGAACCTGGAGATCACGGTTCGCAATGAGAACGGGGAAATCGTCGGCTCGCTGAGCGTCATCGAGTCGGTTCAGCGAAAACTTAGCCTCACGACGCACCTGCGCGAACCTCAGCCGCAAGGCCGGTACGAGTTCACGGCGGAGCTGTTCTACTCGCCGGAGGCAGTCCAGGATAGTGCGAGCGCCTCCCTTGTTCTCCCACAGGACATCTCCGCGGGGTAGGGGGATCGACGCTTTTACTGCGAAATCAGGCTGATTGGTTGCCGCTCTTGGCGAGCAATTGAGGCAGTTGTGGCCGAGGAACTAGCTGGTAAGACGCTGAGCAAATACGAACTGCGCGAGCGCATCGGGCGCGGTGGGATGGCCGAGGTGTACCGGGCATATCACGCCGCTCTCGATCGCTTTGTTGCGATCAAGATCTTGCACCCATTCCTTGGTGAAGATCCGGAGTTCAAGGAGCGCTTCGAGCGCGAGGCGCGCAGTGTGGCTCAGCTCCGTCACCCCAACATCGTCCAGGTCTACGATTTCGACTTCGACCCGGAACGTGAGCTCTACTACATGGTGATGGAGTATGTGGAAGGCCCCACACTCCGCACCCGGCTGATGGAGCTTGGCTTCGACAACCAGTGTTTCACGATCCCGGAGGCCATCCAGATCATCCGTCCGGTCGCCGCCGCCCTGGGTTACGCGCACTCGCACAACATGGTCCACCGCGACATCAAGCCCGCGAACATCATGCTTGACAAGGACGGGCGCATCGTCCTGACAGACTTCGGCATCGCGCGGATCGTCAGCGGCCCGGCGATGACGACGAGCGGCTCGATGATCGGCACGCCGGCTTACATGTCGCCGGAACAGGGCCTGGGGCAGCCGGGCGATCACCGCTCCGACATCTACTCACTTGGCGTGGTGTTCTACCAGCTCGTGACCGGTGTGCTGCCCTTCCAGGCAGAAACGCCGATTGCCGTCGTGCTCAAGCACGTCAACGAGCCGCTGCCCAGCCCGAGCGAGTTCAACCCGGACATCCCCCATGAGCTTGAGCGCATCCTGATGATGGCCCTGGCGAAGTCGCCCGATGAGCGCTATCAGAACATCGGCGAGATGCTCAGGGACCTCGACGAGTTCGCGGCGGCGCACAACATTCCGCTGGAGGGCGCTGTCTCGCCCACGGCGACGGGCCGCCCGCGCCCGGCCTTGCTCAGCACCGGCAGCCGTGCCCGGCCTGAACCCGAGCCTGCCGACAGGCGGCGCGGTCAGGGCTGCCTGGCGTGGCTGATCGTCGCTACGATGGCACTGGCGGCGCTGTTCGGCGGCATCTATCTCTCCTACAACAACATCCTCAACCCGCTGGCCGCCGTTTCCGCCCGCGAGGCGGAAGCCGAAAGCACATCAGCCGTCGGCGCTCTCTTCCTGGGCGATGACGAGGATGAGATCACGGCTACGCCTACGCCCGACGCCGAGGCGACGCGCATCGTGCAGACACTGGACGCCTTGTCGATGATCCTGTCGACCACGTCCACCGTCGAGCCGACGCCCGACCTCACCGCGACAGTGCGCGCCTGCGACTACGACTACGAGCTTGTCGAGCAGACACCGAAAAACGGCTCGCCGTACCCGGAGATGACGACGCTCACCATGAAGCTCATCCTGGAGAACGATAGCCGCTGCCCGCTCGACGACGACACGCGGCTGGTGTTCGAGGATGGCTATCAGTTGGAAGGGCCAAACTTCGTCGAGTTTGATCGGGAGCTGCTGCCGGGTGAGGCTATCGAACTATCGCTGGACCTGCGGACGCCGGCCTATCGTGCCAGCAACCCAACGGTTACCAGCACATGGCTCGTGCTGCTGCCCGACGGCACGCAGGTAGGCCAGCCGCTTGTGATCGAGCTTGACATTTTCGCCAGCGTCACGGCAACGCCTGAGAGCGAAGGCGAACAGGTAGGCTCAGATAGTGGTGCTTAACTGAAAACTTAAAGAGAGGGGGAAGAGACGGCGGCGATCTTTGCCGCCGTCTGCCGATTGTCTATGACGACAACGAGTGCTAATCGAACGCTATCATACCGTATTCTGATCATCCTCGCGGTTGCGGGGCTTCTCGTAGCAGGTTATCTCTCATTCGTCTATCTGGCCGACGTCGAGGCTCTATGCTCGGGCGTCGGCGGCTGCGACGCAGTCAAGAGCAGCCGCTACTCGAACCTGGCCGGCATTCCGGTCCCGGTGATCGGCGTCGTCGGCTATGCCGCCATCCTCGGCGTACTGCTGCTTGAGAGGAGAGGCGGCACGCTGGCAGAATACGGCCCAACCTTGGTGTTCGGCATGAGCCTGTTCGGGACGCTTTACTCGGCTTACCTGACGTACCTGGAGTTGGCCGTCATCCGGGCGATTTGCCCATACTGCGTGGCCTCAGCCGTGATCATGACAGCCATTCTGGGGGTCGCGATCTATCGCCTGGTTCAGTCGATGCGCAGCTACGCGGAAGTCGCCTGACAGGTTCGCCACCACGCCACGGCACGCCGGTCGTGGTGATCAACAGATAGAGAACAAACGATACGCGCTGCAGGGGCCGGCCCGAAAAAGGCAGACAGTCCCCTAGCTTCCCCGGTTGTGCCGCTCAAGCGTACGGCGGATGATGTCTTCCTGCTCGCCGCGCTTCTGCTGCTTTTTGCGCCCTCCCTCGGAGCCTTCGTTCTCCTTGCTCTGGGCCAGCGCGCGCTCAAGCGCAATCTGCATCGCTGTGGGCAGCTCTTCCTGACGCTCTTCCTCGCGCTCCTCGACCTGCGGCTCCGGGGCGACGGCCTTCATGCTCAGGTCAATCTGCCGCTTCGAGCGATTGATGCCGATGACCTTGACTTCAACTTCCTGCCCCTTCGACACCACGTCTTCGGGCTTGTTGATGTAGCCGTGCGCCATTTCGCTGATGTGCACCAGGCCGGGCCGTTCGGCGCCAATGTCCACGAACACGCCGAACTTCTCGATGCGCACAACCTTGCCGGTGAGAATCTGGCCTTCCTCGATCTCATTCCAGTCAAGCGCCGGGGGCTCGATCATCGTCACATCGAGGCGGGCATTCTCGTGGTCCACGCTGCGCACCCACACGGTGACCTTCTGGCCTTCTTCCAGCACATCGCGAACGTTGTTCACGCGGCGGCGGCGGATCTGCGAGATGTGGAGCAGGGCGTCGCACTCCTCGATGCCGACGTCGATGATGGCACCGGCTAGCTGCACCTGCTTGACCGTACCCTTGAGCTTCATTTTGGGGCGAATGTCGCCCAGCGATGTAATCTGGATTTCTTCACTCACGACCGTAAACACCTCCGTGTTGACTTCTTACGGGTATCGGGCGGATTATACGTCCCCCGGGGTAGGCTGTCAACGCAAAACCGCAGGGCTGCTCAGTCGCGAATGGTTACCGGCGTCCCTATATCTGCCCAGTCGTACAGCGTCTTTGCGTCAGCGTCACTCAGGATGATACACCCATAGGAAGCGGGCTGTCCAAGCACGCTCTCCCACAGCCGCACGCCGTTCGACATAATCGGCAGGGCATGGAAGCCGTTTTGCAGTGGGCCTGCCCAGTAGATGCCCAGCCACCAGGGCATGTCGAGGTCCCACGTGGATGCGTACGCCATCGGGATCTTGTTCTGGATCTGGAAGTTACCCCGTGCGGTCGGCGTGCCGGGCATTCCCGTGCTCACAACGAACGTCCACTTCAGCGCGCCGTTCTCGTAGATGTACGCCCGCTGATCCGAAATATCGACCACGATGTGCTTGCTCGCGCCAGGGGCTGCGGGCTGCGGAGCAGCCTGCGACAGCGCACCCGCTGATGGTATGGTGAGTACATTCCCGGCATGCACCAGTGATGGGTTGCTCAGATTGTTCGCCTGCACAATCGACCACAGCGGCACGCCGTGACGTGCGGCAATCGATGCCAGCGTGTCGCCGGGCTGCACGGTGTACGTCGTCGCGGCCTGTGCCGGGGTGTAGCCCGGCGTGGAGCCTGAAGAAGCCGCACCGGGGATGTTCAGCGTCTGCCCGGCGTAAATCGCCGATGGGTTCAGCAGGTTGTTGGCGTTGACGAGGTCCTGCACGGAGACATTGTACTGCCGGCTGATGCTGTAAAGCGTCTGGCCGGCCTGTACTGTGTGGGTCTGTGCAGCAGCAGGGGGCGGAGAAGCTGCCGGGGCAGGCGCTGCCGCACTGGCACTCACACTGCCGGGCGCGGGGATAGTCAGCGTTTGCCCCGCGTACACCTGGCTGGGGTCGCCGATACCATTCGCAGCCATCAACTCCTCGACAGGCACGCCGTACCGCAGCCCAATCCGGAACAGGTTTTCACCCGCCTGCACGGTGTGCGTGCCGACACTGCCGCCGCTGCTGCTGGCCGCCGCTCCAGGCTGGCCACCGGGGATGATCAAAGTTTGCCCCGCGTAAATGCGGTCAGGGCCTTCAAGGTCATTGGCCTGTATGATGGCCTCCACACTGACACCGTAGCGCAGGGCGATCTGGCTCAGCGTTTCACCCCAGGCGACGACGTGAGTTGTCGTGTCGGTCTGAGCGTGAGCGGGCGCGGCAGCAAACAGGAGCATTGCCAGCAGAAGCAGCAGAATGCCTCCGCGCAGCAACGGATTGGCCCGCCAGACATCGACCCGGTTCTGACCGTCCACTATGACCCCCTTACTTGGCACTGTAGCAGATCGCGTGGCAGCGCAGCATGCGGTGGGCAGGGCGCCCACGCTGCGGCTGATGCTTCTCATTATATAGCGGACTGCCTGTATCGAGAAATGGGGTGTAGCAAATATGATGCGCCTTGCGCTCGCTGGTTACATGGTCGATGGCCCATATTTGCGCCTGTATTTTTATTTCGTATAATTGACAGTATGCGAAATAAAACCGGTTCCGCAGTATCTAGGGCATTCATCTGCTCATCATGAGCCCGAGGCAGCATGTCAAAAGAACTCGCACTGTACCACGAACATCCATTATGGCTTGTCGCCAGTCAGGACAAGGACAGCCAGACTCGCATCGGTCAGTTTATCGCCTGGCAGCAAGGAAGACAGCAATGGTATCAACCAGACCTTGCCGCATATCGCGACGATCTATTACGAGACGGCCTCGCTCCTAGCACTGTGAGCAGCTACCTCAGCACCATACGCGGAGCATACCGCAAGCTATCACGCAGCAACCGCGTTCGCGACATGCTCATGGCAATGGCACCCGCTGATGCATCCCCTGCCGACAAGCATGCTTTTGTTGAAGAGGTCCTGACCCGTCTGCGCAACGCTATCCATCCGGACGATAGCCACGTCAAGCAGACAACCGTACAGGACCGAGCAGACAGAGAGCAGGTTCGCCTCACGCCGCCACAGGCCGAGGCACTGCTCCAGGCGCCCGGCACCAATACGCTCAAGGGGCTACGTGACACTGCTATCCTTGCGCTCATGCTCTGCACCGGCATTCGAGAAGACGAGCTGTGCAATCTCGTCGTTGAGGATTTGTGGCAGGAGCTTGGCGGTGAGCTTGCACTGCTGGTTAGGCACGGCAAAGGCGACAAACAGCGCCTGATCCCTTATGGAGAACTCGACTGGTGCCTGTCTCTTGTCGAGGCCTGGCTGGATGCGGCAGAAATCAGCAGCGGGCCGGTTTTTCGTGGTTTCTACCCACGAGGTGGTATCCGCCCCGAGGCTCTCACACCACGCAGTATTCAACTGCTCGTCAAGCAGTACCCGGTTGAGATTGACGGGCGACTCGTTGTGCTTCGTCCGCACGATCTGCGCCGCTCCTACGCCCGGCTGATGTACGAGGCGGGCATGGACCTT
>Ga0209537_1002473_pt1 | contig 18385 bp, 20 predicted proteins | sample BioPla4DNA1_FD_187698 | JGI IMG/M metagenome (GOLD analysis project Ga0209537, IMG submission 187698) | Biogas fermentation microbial communities from Germany - Plant 4 DNA1 (SPAdes) (version 2) | ecosystem: Engineered > Bioreactor > Anaerobic > Digestate | place: Bielefeld, North... | reverse complement strand
CTGTACTGGCTGGCCAGAGCGATGGAGCTCGACTATTTGTTGTTTAAATTCCTCGGAATATCTAATACCGTTTTTTTTGGACATTGTTTAACACACCTTTCATGTTGCTATTTTACCGTGTTAAACTTTTCGTGTCCATACTTATATACTAACACCAAGGCTTGTTTAAAGATTTAGTATCAGAAATTATCAATTAACTTAATTATATTATTAATAATATAATTTTATAATGTAGTAATGTATAAAAAATCTGTAATTGTCAATACTCTCCATAGAAGCTAATTCTGTTAAAGCGGGGGTATTGACAATGTTATTTAAAAGAGTTATTTCTTTCATATTGATTATAATCATATCATTGATTCTTACTGCTAGTGTTTCCTCTCATCCTAGGCAAGAGCAGCAATTTTTGCGATTTCATGTCATAGCAAACAGTGATTCAGGATTAGATCAGGCAATTAAGCTAAAGGTTAGAGATAGATTATTAGAGGAATTTGGCACAGTGCTAGGTCAATCATGTTCTTTAGAAGAAAGCCGTCAATTGGTTCTGGAAAAGATTAATGAAATTGAAGAATTAGCACAAAAAGAGGTAGACAAATATATGACTGGATATAAGGTACAGGCTGTGCTTGGGCATTTTGACTTTCCAACAAAGGCATATGGCAATATGGTGCTGCCTGCAGGAAATTATGAAGCCCTTCGTGTAGTAATTGGAAAGGGAGAGGGAGCTAATTGGTGGTGTGTAATGTTTCCTCCTTTGTGCTTTGTGGACATTTCCCATGGAGTAGCTGAGGAAGAGACAAATTTGGCTGAAGAAATGAAAGAAGCTACTAAAGAAGATACAAAAGTAGTTTATAAATTTAAAATTGTTGAATGGTGGGACAAGCTCATAGATTTGTTTTCTTAGGAATATTTTAACTGGTATATACTATTTGGGGTTAACAAAAAATATAACAGAAGCTAAGGATAATTTTATCAATTCTTGGAAGGTATCAATTCTAGTTTTGTGAAAGGAAGTAAAAGATGAAGACGAAACAAAGGCTTCTTGTTATATCTGTTTTGTTAACTTTTTTAATTTGTACAGCTTTGATATTACGAAGTTCCCTTTTAAAAAGAGATGTAGAAGCAGCAGCCATTTACTGGGGAATGACCGGAGGTAAGGTATATGAGGTCCAGCAAAAACTAAAGCAGTGGGGATACTATGATGGTGCTATCGATGGAATATATGGTGCTAAAACTTTTGAGGCTGTAAAAAAGTTTCAAGCTAAAAATGGACTAGCTGTTGATGGAGTAGTAGGAAAACAAACTGCTGCAGCAATGGGCATTAATCTAGGAGCCACATCTGGAGGCGGTACTAGCACACCTTCCCGAGGCGGAGCTAGAGGCGAAGGTGATGTTTATCTGTTGGCAAAAGCAGTCCATGGCGAAGCTAGAGGTGAACCTTACATAGGCAAGGTGGCAGTAGCGGCAGTAATATTAAACAGAGTGAAAGATCCTAGATTTCCCAATACCATTGCAGGGGTTATATATCAGCCGGGAGCCTTTACTGCTGTATCTGATGGACAGATAAATTTAACTCCTGATGAAGAGTCCCTTAGAGCAGCAAGGGATGCATTAAATGGCTGGGATCCTACCTATGGCGCAATATATTATTATAATCCTGCCAAGGCAACCAGCAGTTGGATATGGTCCAGACCTGTACATATAGTTATTGGCAAACATCACTTTGCTACATGATAAGCATATACATAGAGGAGGAATAAGGCTATGAGGCCAAGGCTGGGATGGATAGTTAGCGGTTTATTATTAGTAGCCCTGGTTATTACTGGTGTTTGGGGCTACAATCAATACATGCAAAACTTGGATTATAATAACCGCACAAGCAATTTATACGAAAAGTCCTTTTACGAGCTAGTGGGGTATGTTAGTAATATAGAAACAGAATTGTCAAAGATGATGGTAAGCAGTGACCAAGGTCAAAATATTAAAATGCTGTCTAATGTATGGAGACAGGCAGAGTCTGCAGGTTCTAACTTAAGCCAACTTCCATTAAGGCATATGGCTTTAGATAAGACTTCTACTTTTTTAAGCCAGTTATCAGACTATTGCCGTTACCTAACTATAAAGGCAGGCGAAGGCAAACCCTTAACCGTAGAAGAAATGGAAAATTTAAAGGAGCTTTATAATAGCTGCATAAACCTGGCAAATGAATTAAAGGTCTTAGAAGATAGTGTCAACAATGGTGCCATATCCTGGCAGGAAATAAGGGATAAAGGGAACCAAAGCCTGGAGGATGTTTCTGATGATTTGGTGACAAAACAGTTTACCAGGATTGAGGAAACTTCTATAAAATATCCCACTCTTATCTATGACGGTCCCTTTTCAGACACTCTCTTAAAACCCAAGAAATTAAATATTCAGGGCGATAATATAGACTATAAAGAAGCAGAAAAAATAGCTATTGACTTTATTGGAAGGAATCGTGTGGAGAAAGCCAGTAGAGGGGCTGAAACTCAAGGCACTATCCAATCATGGGGCGTGTATCTGGAGACTAATGATGGAGAAGGACCTCTCTATGTATCTGTCTCTAAAAAAGGCGGCAAGGTTATTTCTGTAATTAGTGAAGGCATGGTGCAAGATGCTCAAATAGATTATAAAGAAGCAGAAAAAATAGCCAAGGAATTTTTAAATAAAAAAGGCTATAAAGATATGGAGATAACCTATGGTCAGCGCCATGATGGCACAGCAGTATTTAACTTTGCCTTTTCCCAAGATGATGTGATAATCTATCCTGATTTAATAAAGGTAAAAGTTTCTCTAGGAACTGGCAATATAATAGGCTTTGAAGCTTTGAATTTCCTGACAGCCCATAGAGAGAGAACTATAAAAGAACCTGAGTTAAGTCTGGAAGAGGCAAGGAAACTAGTCAATAAAAATCTTGATATAACATCGGAAAGATTAGCTATTATACCCAGCCAGGGTGGCGATGAAATTTTATGTTATGAATTTAAAGGCAAATTTGGAGAAGATAACTTTATAGTATACATTAATGCAGATACAGGAAAAGAGGAGAATATATTAAAAATTTTAAATACAGATAATGGAACCCTGGTTATATAAAGAATCAAAGTCAGATTTTTTGCAGCATATATAGATTTCTTTCGGGAAAACTAGAGATGACGACTAATATATTAGTCGTTAAAGGAGGTATTGATATGGCTAAAAGAAGAGGCGTAATGTCTGATGAACTAAAGTATGAGATTGCCAAAGAACTTGGGGTATACAACATCGTAAAGAATGAAGGTTGGGGAGCTGTTTCCTCGAGAGATTGTGGAAACATTGTTAAAAAAGCCATAGAAATGGCTGAAAGAAATCTGTCAGGTAAATAGCCATAAGTACCTTAAAAGAGAAACGGAGATTTTATAGTCTCCGTTTCTCTTTTTGGTCAAATACCACAGACACTATTATTTCCATAGTTCTGGTGCTTCATATAAATCTTAGATTATGTTAGAATGAGATTGGAAAATAATAATGGTATTAGGAGGATGGTCATGGGTAAGCAAAAGTTAGCGGTGTTATTTGGAGGAAGGTCTGGAGAGCATGAAGTATCACTCATCTCTGCAACCTCCATAATAGAAAATATAGATAAAAACAAATATGAACTGTATTTGATAGGCATAACCAAAGAAGGGCATTGGCGTTATTATGATGGCGATATTCAAAAGATAAAGACTGGGGAATGGGAGCAAGAATCCAAAAAAGTGGTATTCCCAGGCGACCCTTCATATAAAGGCTTTTTTCTTGTAGAGGATCCCCAAAAAATCTATCCTATTGATGTAATATTTCCTGTTATGCACGGACCCTATGGTGAAGATGGCACAATACAAGGTTTATTTGAGCTTGCTCATATCCCCTATGTAGGTTGTGATGTGCTAGCGTCGTCTACTGGAATGGATAAGCTCATGGCCAAAGCCATATTTGCTTCAGCAGGGTTGCCTCAGGGCAAATATATAGGTACCTATAGGCATGAGATAGAAAAAGATGCAGAGAAAGTAGTAGTTAGTATAGAGAAATCCTTTCCTTATCCCGTCTTTGTTAAACCAGCCAATATGGGTTCTAGTGTAGGCATATCAAAGGCAAAAGACAGAGATGAGCTTCTAAAAGCTTTGGATATTGCAGCACAATATGATGAAAAGATAATTGTAGAGGAATTTATAGATGGACGTGAAATTGAATGCGCTGTTTTAGGAAATTATGAACCTAAGGCATCGGTACTAGGTGAGATTTTACCATCCAATGAATTTTATGATTATCATGCAAAATATCAGGATGGAGGCAAGTCTAAACTTTTGATACCTGCGCCTGTTCCTTCTGACAAAAGTGATGAGATTAGAGAATTGGCCATTAGAGCCTATAAAGCTCTAGGATGCTCTGGACTAACTAGAGTGGACTTTTTCTTAGAAAGGCAAACTGGAAAGGTATATTTAAATGAGGTTAATACCATGCCTGGTTTTACTGAGATAAGTATGTATCCTAAATTATGGGAGGCAACAGGTATTTCTTATGCACATCTAATAGATAAATTAATTCAATTAGCTATAGAGAAATTCAATAAAAAACACAATAAATGAGGAGGACTACTTACTATGGATAAAAGACCCATAGGGGTGTTTGATTCAGGTTTAGGCGGGCTTACCGTTGTAAAGGAACTAATGAAAAGATTACCTGGTGAAAATATTGTATATTTCGGAGATACAGCCCGGGTTCCCTATGGTACTCGATCAAATGAGACTGTTATAAGATACTCTAAGCAATGTATTAGGTTTCTGTTAAGTCAAGGTGTAAAGATGGTTGTAATTGCATGCAATACGGCAAGCTCTATCAGCCTGGATATTGTAAATAAAATATTTGATGTTCCAATTTTAGGAGTAATCGAACCAGGTGCCAGGGCAGCAGCACAGGTTACAAAAAACAAACGGGTTGGTATTATAGGTACTCAGGCTACTATTCGAAGCAAAGCTTATGAAAAGGCTCTTACTCATCAAGATCCAGAAATTAGCATATTTAGTACTCCCTGCTCTCTTTTTGTTCCTATAGTGGAAGAAGGATGGAGTCATACCAAAATTGCTTTATTGACAGCTGAGAAATATTTGGGTAGTATGAAGGACAAAGATATAGATACTCTTCTTCTAGGCTGTACCCATTTTCCTCTATTACAGGACATCATTGGTGAAGTTATGGGTTCCCATGTTACCTTAGTAAATCCAGCTGAAGGAACTGCTTTAGAAGTAGAAAAAATACTTAGGTCCAAGAATATTCTTAACCAGGATCAAAAAGAAGGGACTTATAACTTTTTTGTCAGTGATTTAGGAGAGAAATTTGAAGACATAGGAGGACGGTTTTTAGGCAGAGAGATTAAATGTATACAAAAAATTGATATAGAGAGATATTGATTTATAATTGGATTGATTGTAGAATAGCGTGAGTAGGGGGTTATTAAATATGCAGGAAGGAAAAAAAGTTATTCTGTCCATAAAGGGAATTCAAGTAAACCCTATGGGGGAGGATAACAAGATAGAGCTTATTACGGAAGGCCGTTTGTATAAAAAGGATGATGTATATTATATAGAATATGAAGAAAGTACTGTATCTGGATTAGAGGGTACTAAAACCTTATTAATAGTAGGGGATAATAGAGTATTTTTAGAACGCACAGGTGCACATGAATCTCGATTTGTCTTTGAAAAAGGTAGAAAGTACGTAAGCTATTATGAGACACCTTTTGGCAGCTTGGAAATGGGAGTATTCCCTACCAGGATCGATTGTGACATGGATGAGAATAAAGGCAAAGTTGATTTAAAATATCAATTGGATATATCGGGTAAATATGCAGGATTGAATGAACTCATGGTAAGCTATCAGGAGGATGCTCCCCAAAGATTATTTAAATCCTAGAAAAAATGAAAAAGCTGATTATTTATAGGAGCTGCCTATTTGTAGGCAGCCTTTTTACTAATCTTTCAAATACTAGACAAAAAATTGTGCAATACGCACTATTTTTTGAACAAATCAACTTTTTTCATTATTTAATATTGCAATTTTCATTATTTAATATTGACGTTTCAATTAAAAAGATATACTATATAAACAGGTATTTTTATTCAATTATACTGTTTTCCTAATATATGCTCTCCACTGAAAACACACAGGGTGGTTTTCTTTTGATTGTTTTCCTCTAGAGCCTAGTTCCATTCCTAGTGCTTTGTAAGAAATATAATTATATTATGAATTAAAACTATAAACTATGGCTATACTATGGATTAATATGGTATAGTGTGCTTCAATCTGTTTCAATCTACCTTTATTGTTTATATAATCTTTATTAATTCTTGTTCTATAACGTAACATATTGGTCCCTTATGCTTAGTGCTGTAAATTTTTCATGTAATTCTTTTGTTCTGTGTTAATCAACTAAACTATGGATTGGATTATGGAATTTATATAAAACGATAAAGAATTAAGAAAGAGAGGAATGAAATTTGGATTTTGAACATATTGATTTAAGTAATTTGAACAATAATACTATTCTGGAACTGCGAGAATTTGGCAGAGCGATAGGTGTAAAAAGTGTAACAAGGCATAAAAAACAGAAGTTAATCGAACTTATTGAAGAAAGATTGCAGGAAATAGCCGCCCAACAGCAGGAACAGATAAAGATTACCCAGTTAGAGTCAAGTCCAGAACAAGAATCAAGTCAGAAGGTACGAGCTGAAGAGACAGTTCAAGAAACAGCCAAAGAAAAGAAAAAAGCGGACGAAGAAACAGCAAAGCAAGCTAAAGAATCAGATGAAAAAGATAAGGTCAAAGAAGATATTAAAGAAGATACAGAACAAGACGATAAAGTCAGACCTTTCCCTACTTCAGGACGTCAGGGTAGACCTACCTATAAATTATCCTCAAAGAGAGAAAAGGAAGTGGAAGAGGACGATTATCAAGAAAAGAGAGAAGAGGCTTTACAAAGAAATAAACAAGCGGAAGAAGAATATGATAGCGAATACGAGAGAAAAGTGGCTTATGCCAGAAAGTATTATAACACATCAAATCCAGCCATTCCCGAGCTTTTGAATCAAGAAGATACAAGAGATGCTGAGGGTGTATTAGAGACTCTTCCCGACGGATATGGCTTCCTTCGTTCTAACAACTACTTATCAGGAGATAACGATGTATATATATCCCAATCCCAGATAAGGAGATTTAATTTAAAAACAGGGGATCTGGTAGCAGGTAAAACACGTCCTGCTAGGGAAGGTGAAAAGTTTCAAGCTCTTCTATACGTCACTGCGGTAAACGGTGAGGATCCTGAAACTGCAACTCAGAGAAAACCCTTTGATGAGCTGATTCCTATATACCCCAATGAGCGAATCACTTTAGAGGATCCTGACAATCCCAAGGAATTGGCTACTAGGCTTATAGATATTATTTCACCCATCGGTAAAGGGCAGAGAGGACTTATTGTATCTCCTCCAAAGGCTGGAAAGACCATTCTATTAAAAAAGATTGCCAACTGTATAGCAAAAAAATATCCTGATATATACCTAATAGTTCTATTGATAGATGAGCGTCCTGAAGAGGTTACGGATATGCAACGCTCCATTAAAGGTGATGTTGTATACTCTACATTTGATGAGCTGCCTGAACACCACACCAAGGTAGCAGAGATGGTATTAGAGCGTGCTCAAAGATTGGTTGAACACGGTCGCGACGTAGTTGTTTTACTAGATAGTATAACTCGCTTAGCCCGTGCCTATAACCTAACCATTTCTGCAACTGGACGAAGCTTGTCTGGAGGATTGGATCCAGGTGCTCTGCATAAACCTAAGAGATTTTTTGGTGCTGCTCGTAATATAGAAAATGGAGGTAGCCTAACTATTATTGCTACAGCCTTGATTGATACCGGCAGCCGGATGGATGAAGTTATCTATGAAGAGTTTAAAGGAACAGGCAATATGGAGATTCATTTAGATCGTCGTCTATCGGAGAAACGAATATTCCCAGCAGTGGATATATCCAAATCCGGCACACGACGTGAAGAACTACTCCTTAGCCAGAAAGAATTGCAGGGTGTTTATGCAATACGCAAACACTTAAGCGATGGTCGCCCAGACCGGGTAACGGAGCTTATTATAAATGATCTTATGCGAACCAATTCAAATGATGAGTTTATAGACATGGTTTTAGAGCATTTCAGTAAAATGGAGAAAGAAGGGTATTTTAACGATCGAGACAATTACTTCGGATTCAGATAAGATAGGAGCTAAAGGGGTATGGTTAGATTAAAAGAAAGAACGAAAAGAGTATTAAAGTGGCTGGGTTTGGTTATCCTTATCATTACTGCTATATATCTTTTTTTTACTAAACTCATTAAATACGTAGCGCCATTTTTGTTGGCTTTTCTTATAATGATATCCATTGAAAGATTGGTAAGCTTTCTACAAAGGAGATTAAAATTCCCTAGAAGCATTGCTGTAGCCATCTCACTGCTCTTCTTCGTTGCTGCAGTAGGGGGAATTTTAGTATTAACTTTTTATAAATTAATCAATGAATTATGGAGATTGGCCCTAGAAATTGCTAGAATGGATTTTAATCCTATAATTGAATATTTTGAGTCTTTATTTGAAAAGGGCCAGGATCTGTTTTTTAGTTTACCTGATAGCTTAATTGCAACTATAGAGCAGACCTTGGAGATGAGCATACCCAAATTGTCTCAAATTGCCAGTGAGATATCTTCCTGGCTTATGGGTATAGTTATGGGCATGATAGATTTTGTGAAGTTTTTGCCCGATGTGTTGGTATTTATTATAGTGATGATGGTATCCGCTTATTTTATGAGCAGAGACCGTCGTCAAATATCAGAGTTTTTGTCAGAACGCATTCCTGCTAATTGGTTTAATAAGATAAGAAGTCTAAGGGATGATATGATAGTTGCTTTTGTAGGATTTATAAAGGCTCAGATTTTTTTGATGGCGATTACCTTTTTAGAGCTTTTAATAGGCTATCAAATATTAGGAGTGGAATATGCCTTTTTCTTTGCCCTACTTACTGCTATTATAGATATACTGCCGGTATTAGGAACAGGCACAGTACTAATACCAACAGCTATTGTTCACTTTATTATGGGTAATATACCCAGAGCATTAGGCTTTTTGTGCCTCTACTTTATTATATTCGTTATTAGACAGATTTTAGAGCCTAGGGTTGTGGGTCAATCTTTGGGGCTTCATCCTTTGGTAACCCTAATGAGCATGTATATAGGTTTAAGGCTTATTGGAGTTCCAGGAATGTTCCTAGGCCCTATAATAGTGATTTTGGTGAAGGCTTTTTACAAGGCAGGCTTTCTGCCTTCTTGGAAAACAGAAACTAATGCAAAATCCTAAAATAGGAGTCTTGCATTATGCTAGTTGTGTATGTTATACTAAATGAGTTATTGAAATTAATTAACGTGATATTGACTCCTATGGAAAGAGGTGAAATCCATGAAGGAAAACATACATCCCCAATATGGCGAAGCTGTAGTTAGATGTGCTTGTGGCGAAACCTTTGTTACCGGTTCTACTAAGAAGGAACTAAGAGTGGAGATTTGTTCTAAATGTCATCCCTTCTATACCGGAAAACAAAAGCTGGTTGATACAGGCGGTCGTGTCGAAAGGTTTAAGAGAAGATACGGCCTAAGTGATGATGAGGAATAAAACAAAGGCCGAATACAGATTGGGGAATTTCCCTAGTCTGTATTTTTTGTTTTACGTTAATATATTAGGTTAAATTAAGTATAAAACTAATGGCTATATGATAATGTATGTATAATGATAAACGAGAATAAGGTGTTTTTCTCGTACAGTTATTTATGGAAAATATTCTAGGAGTTAAATAACGGCAAATTATATATATCATTATTAAGTTATATACCTATGCGGGAAGGGGTGTAGGAATGAAAAAGAGTAAAATAGGGGGCCAGGCAGTGCTAGAAGGCGTTATGATGAAAGCTCCCAACCGGATAGCTATAGCTGTAAGACGCAACAATGGAGAAATTGAAATTGATAGCAAGGAGATTACCTCCATTAAGGATAAGTATCCTATTTTAAAACTTCCAGTCTTAAGAGGTATAGTTACTTTTGGTGAAACCATGATATTGGGAATTAAGTCTCTAATGACCTCTACCGAATTATATGGGGAGGAAGAGGAAGAATACAAACCTTCCAAGGTAGAAAATTGGGTTTCACAAAAGACGGGAATAAAAATAGAGGATGTCATGGTATTTTTTGCCCTGGTAATAGCTTTAGGATTTGCTATCCTTTTGTTTATGATAGCTCCTGCCCTATTGACTAAATTTATAAGCGGGGCTATGGAAAGCAATTTGGTAAAGAGTCTGATAGAAGGAGTTATACGCCTAACGGCTTTTATTATTTATATACTAGCCGTAAGCAGAATGAAGGATATAAAAAGAGTGTTTCAATACCATGGGGCAGAGCATAAAACCATTCATTGCTATGAACATGGTGAGGAGTTGACGGTGGAAAATGCCCGAAAATTTACCACTCTTCATCCTCGATGCGGTACAGCTTTTTTGCTTATAGTAATGATTATAAGCATAGTTGCTTTTTCTTTTTTAGAGTGGAATAATATAATAATAAGAATTGTTACAAAGCTGCTTTTATTACCCTTTGTAGCTGGACTATCCTATGAGATAATAAAATGGGCAGGTAGTAGTGAGTCCAAATGGGTGAATATAGTCATGTACCCGGGACTTATGCTGCAAAAACTTACTACCAAGGAGCCCGATGATGAGCAGCTGGAAGTGGCCATATGTGCATTTTTAGCGGCTATGGATACAATTGAAGATCGGGAGGAAGTTGTTGACTTTGAACATAATCAAAGCCATGAACAAAGCCCAGACCCTGTTAGATGAGGCAGGCATTGAAGCCAGTCAATTGGAAGCCGGGATGCTAATGGCTCATCTGCTGGGCTGTGAAAGAACTCATCTATATTTAGATAGGGATAAGGTTTTATCTTCCCAGGAGACAGAAGATTATTTCAATATGGTGGATAAGAGAAAACAAGGTATGCCTATCCATTATATAATAGGCTACAGGGAGTTTATGGGCTTAAAATTTTATGTAAATGAAAATGTGCTAATACCCAGACCAGATACAGAGGTGTTGGTAGAGTATGTCATTAATCACTGTAAAAATTCAGGGGTACACTTCCTTAAAATCCTGGATATTGGCACTGGCAGCGGAGCCATAGCTGTCAGTCTAGCTAAATATATTGAAAATTGTCATGTAACAGCCATAGATATTGATGATAAAGCTCTAGCAGTGGCAAAGAAAAATGGGATTGATCACGGAGTTGCCGATAGAATAGAGTTTATTCAAGGAAATCTATTTTATCCATTAATGGACAAGAAGGATAATTTAAAGTTTCATATAATGGTATCCAATCCCCCATATATACCTACAGCTGATATAAAGAAGTTAGAAACCCAAGTTAAGGATTATGAACCTATCAAAGCTCTGGACGGGGGCAGAGAAGGGCTGGATTTTTATAGGACATTAGCCAAGGACGCTCCTAAATTCTTATATGATGGGGGATTATGGGCTGTAGAAGTAGGCTATAATCAGGCCAAACAGGTAGCCCACATTCTAAGTGAGCAGGGCTGTTACTATGATATTGAATTTATCAAGGATTTAAGTGGATATGACCGTGTCGTATCAGCCAGGACGAAAGGAGTAGAGAGATGTTAGATAAACTGGACTTTATTGAGAAAAGGTATGAAGAATTAAATAAAGCTATATCTGATCCTGATGTAATCAGCAACCAGCAGGAATGGCAAAAGCTTGTCAAAGAACATGCTGAGATAGAGGAAATTGTTACTGTATATAGGGAATATCGCAATGTGCTGGATGGAATAGAAGAAATTGAAGAAATGCTCCAGGATAAGCCGGATCCTGAATTTAAAGAGATGCTAGATCAAGAGTTAGGGGAACTGACTCCAAAAAAGGAGGAGTTGGAGCAAAAACTAAAGATACTCCTAATACCCAGCGACCCCAATGACAAGAAAAACGTAATAGTAGAAATAAGAAGTGGGGCTGGGGGAGAAGAGGCAGCCTTGTTTGGTGCTGATCTTTATAGAATGTATACTCGATATGCAGAACGCCAAGGCTGGAAGTGTGAGGTGCTTAGCGCCAACTTTACTGACATAGGTGGAGTTAAGGAACTATTCTTCATGATTGAAGGGCAGGGCGCCTATAGCCGTTTAAAATATGAAAGTGGAGTTCACAGGGTTCAAAGGGTGCCCACTACCGAATCAGGAGGCAGAATTCATACCTCAACTGCCACAGTAGCTGTTCTTCCGGAAGCTGAAGAAGTGGACATTGAAATCAACCCCAATGATTTAAGGATTGATGTATTTAGGTCCTCAGGTCATGGAGGGCAAAGCGTAAACACTACTGACTCGGCAGTTAGAATCACCCATTTGCCCACTGGTGTAGTAGTAACCTGTCAGGATGAAAGATCTCAGATTAAGAACAGAGAAAAGGCCATGAAAATATTAAGTGCAAGACTTCTAGACATGGCTCGGCAGGAAGAGGAAGCCAAGTACTCAGAGGCCAGAAAGAGTCAAGTGGGTACTGGCGACAGAAGTGAGCGAATTCGTACCTATAATTTCCCTCAGGGCAGGGTAACGGATCACAGGATTGGGTTAACCCTATATAAGCTAGATGAGTTTTTAGATGGGGATATTGATGAAATGATTGACGCTCTTGTAACTTACTTCCAAGCTGAAAGTTTAAAGAAGGTCGAGGAACAGTAACTTAATCTGTTGTGGCATTTCATGTCAATTCAATTTGGTAAAAGGTACAGAAACTGGTTGTCTCCTATGTATAATGGCTATTGAATGTTCATTCTGGCACTATGTAAATAATGCACATATCAATAGCCATTAAACTAATGCAATGCTTCAAGCTATAATGTGAACATACGTGTTGACTTCCGCGAATATACTCTATTAGTGAAGATTTATTAAGCCCTTCACAATAGACATATTTGGGGGAATGACTTTGAGCAATTTTTTATATAGTTCTATCATTGGTGCAAGTGCAGGAATTGTTGGAACAGGCATAGGCGGAGCCATAGCTTTTATTTTGGATAAGCCGGGAAAGAGATTTCTAAGTGTGTTGCTGGGCTTTTCATCTGGCCTGATGATGGCAGTAGTATGTTTTGATCTTCTGCCAGAAGCCTTTGAAATAGGCAGCTTATTTCATGGGCTATTGGGTGTAATATTAGGTGTAGCTGCCATTATTTTTTGCGAAGGCTTAATAAGCAGCTACACAAATAGAAGCAGGATAGGATATACCACCAATAAGTATATACAAACTGGAATCCTGCTAGGCATTAGTATAGCCCTACACAATCTACCGGAAGGTTTGGCTATTGGTTCAGGTTTTACCGCCAGAACATCCTATGGTTGGGAACTAGCCCTTGTTATAGCCCTTCACGACATACCTGAAGGTGTGGCCATGGTTACACCTATGATAATAGGAGGGGCCGGCCCCTTTAAGGCCTTTATATCAGCTATTATTGCCGGTATTCCCACAGGTATAGGTGCAATGATAGGTTATATGCTAGGTGAAATTTCTCCCATACTAATATCTATGTGCCTGGGGTTTGCAGGAGGGGCTATGCTATATATTACCTGTAACGAGCTTATTCCAGAATCCAGGGAACTGTATGAGGGCAGGGTATCCAGCCTAGGATTAATTATAGGGGTTATAGTTGGGATACTAATAACCTCAACTTTTTAGGGTCCAATATACATATAATGAGCTGTACTTGTTAAAAACTTAACCTATAGTAACCATTAAGCTGGGACAACAGGTTAACTTATATAAATATAAACATTTATACTATAAGGAGTAAGTTGCTTTGGAAACCAAGGTATATAAAATTCATGATGTACAAAAGAATTATAAAGCTATAGAAGAAGCAGCTGCCTTAATAAGACAGGGGCAGGTAGTGGCTTTTCCAACAGAAACCGTATATGGTTTAGGTGCAAATGCTTTAGATGGACAAGCAGTAAATAAAATCTTTGAAGCCAAGGGCAGGCCAAATGACAATCCCCTGATAGTACATGTTTCTAAGAAAGAGGATATAAAGCCCTTGGTATTGGGGGTGCCGGCGGAGGTCTATAAACTAATGGAGACTTTTTGGCCAGGCCCCCTTACTATTATACTGAAAAAATCCAGTATAGTACCTGATGAAACAACTGCTGGTCTGTCAACTGTGGCCCTTCGTATGCCCAACCATCCCATAGCTTTGGCCCTTATAGAAAAGGCCGGTGTGCCCATTGCTGCGCCTAGTGCCAATCGTTCAGGCAGGCCAAGTCCCACCACTGCTCAGCATGTATTTGAAGACCTGTCCAATATTATTCCTATGATCTTGGATGGGATAGAACCCTGTCAAGTAGGAATTGAATCAACTGTATTGGACATGAGTGGTGAAGTTCCTATCATTTTAAGGCCAGGAGCAATTACTCTGGAGATGTTAAGGCCAATACTGGGAAACGTAAGAGTTGATGAGACAGTTCTAAAGCCTTTAACAAAGGGGCAGTCTCCTAAATCTCCCGGTATGAAGTACACTCATTATTCACCTAAAGCTCAGGTTATAATCTTTAGAGGGGAAAATCTAGATGCCATGGCTGCAGAAATCAGCAAGAGGGCAAAAGAATACGTTATTGAAGGCAAAAAAGTGGGTATATTAGCAACAGATGAAACCATAGATAAATATGGAGGCGGATATTTAATCAGCCTGGGCAGCCGTAGGCAACCTGCTTTAATAGCCGCAAGGCTCTTTAATTCTTTAAGAGAATTTGATCACATTGGGGTAGATATAATTTTGGCAGAGTGGGTAGACGAAAGGGACGAAGGTTTAGCTGTTATGAATCGAATGATTAGGGCAGCTGGGTTTCATGTCATAAATGTCAGCAATGAAAGTAAGTAGGGAGTTGATAATACAATGAAAACCATTCTATTTGTTTGCACTGGCAACACCTGTAGAAGTAGCATGGCAGAGGCTTTATTTAAGGACATTCTAAAAAAGAATTATCCAGATAAATTTAAGGATATTAATGTTATTTCAGCAGGAGTAGCGGCCAGAAATGGAGACAAGGCAAGCCCTAACGCCATAAAAGCTATGCAGGAGCTGGGCATTGATCTTACCTGCCACAGTGCCACCCAGTTGACAGAAGAACTTATTAAAAAAGCAGACCTTATACTCACCATGACCCAAAGGCATAGGGATATGGTGTTAATTATGGACCCAGGTTCTAGAGGTAAGGTTTACACTTTAATTGAGTATGCAAATGAAGGACAGGAAAACCAGGGAAATTTGGATATCCAGGATCCTTTTGGGGGTTCTATAGAAATATACCGTAAAAGTGCTGCCCAAATAAAGAAGGCTTTGGTAATTCTGGCAGAAAAACTCGTTAAATAATAGACAATAAAACCCTGTCGAATAAGGTTGCACTACGTGTTTTTTAAAGGTATAATAGATGAGGATGCTTGGAGGTGAGTGCTTTGAAAGCTAGCTCTTATAACCTGGAGCTGAAGGAAAAAGCAGGCATTGCTGCTGCCCACTTAATTCAAAATGGCATGACAGTAGGCATAGGTACCGGTTCTACTGTAGAATTCTTTATTAAGGAGTTAGGTAGAAGGGTAAAAGAAGAGGATTTAAGCATCAAAGGAATCACCACCTCCCATCAGTCAAAAATCTTATGCTACCAACAAGAAATACCAGTCATAGATGTCGGCATGGTAGATCAAATAGATTTAGCCGTGGATGGAGCCGACCAGATTGATTATTCCTTGAATGCAATAAAAGGTGGAGGAGCTGCTCATACCATAGAGAAGATTGTAGCTGCTATGGCTAAGCAATTTATATTAATTGGAGATGAATCCAAGTTGGTTGACCACTTGGGTTTAAATAACCCTATTCCCATTGAAGTTATACCGGAGGCTATAAGTTTTGTCCAGAAAAAGACCAGAGCCCTAGGCGCTGATCCTAGGATCAGGATGGCAGTTAGAAAAGATGGCCCGGTAATATCTGACAATGGGAATTTTATTATTGATCTATATTTTAAGCAGCTGCAAAACCTATCCGAAATAAATAATCTCCTTCTTTCAATACCAGGGGTAATTGAAACAGGATTATTTATTGGGATGGCAAGTCAAGCCTTTATTGCAGGTGCTGATGGAATTAAAGTGATAAAAGCAAAGAAGGAGGAGATTTAGCATGGGAAATGTAAAAATTATTGACCACCCATTAATTCAACATAAACTGACTTTAATTAGAAATAAAAGCACAGGATCCAAAGAGTTTAGGGAATTAGTAGAGGAGCTATCACTTCTTATGGGTTATGAAGTAACTCGCGATCTTCCCCTAGAAGAAGTAGAGATAGAAACCCCTATTGGCCCTACTAAAGCCAAAGTTATTTCAGGTAAAAAATTAGCTATAGTACCCATCTTAAGAGCAGGACTGGGAATGGTAGACGGTATGTTAAAGCTTATTCCTGCTGCCAAGGTAGGCCATATCGGACTGTATCGTGATCCAGATACTTTAGAGCCTGTTGAGTACTATTGCAAGCTTCCCGTGGACGTGGAGGAAAGAGAGCTTATAGTAGTAGATCCCATGCTGGCTACAGGAGGGTCAGCTTCTGCAGCTATCACTTTTCTTAAAAAACGGGATGTTAGAAATATAAAATTGGTATGCCTAGTGGCAGCGCCAGAGGGCGTAGAAAGAATACAAAAGGATCATCCAGACGTGGATATCTTTATAGCAGCATTGGACAAGTGTCTAAATGAACATGGATATATTGTACCAGGCTTAGGAGATGCGGGAGATAGATTGTTTGGAACTAAATAAAGATTTAGGCGGTGGTAAAATGTCTTCCATGGATGTTATTAAGCAGATAAAAGAGGCTGAGAAAAAAGCTCAAGAGATTCGTGAAAAAGCTGTCCAGCAAGCTCGAGATATTGTCAGCAAAGCCCAGCAAGAAGCAGAAGAGTTAGCCCATCAGCTGCAAAAAGATGCCCTTGATAAAGGAAAAAAGCTAATGGTGGAAGCCGAAGCCCAGGCTCAAAAGGAAATAGAAGCTATTAAGGAAAGGAACCAGGCCCAAATATCGGAACTCAAGGCCAGAGCCCAGCGCAATCTAGATGAAGCTGTAACATATGTGCTAGGAAGGATTGTGAAAGACTATGGCCGTAATTGATATGAAGAAGGTTACTTTAATTGGTATCCAAAGCGACAAAGAGAATATTTTAAAGACCATTCAATCTATGGGTAACCTGGAAATATCCAGCCTTGAAGAGCAAGAGGGAACTGATGAGCAGGATGCTATTTTAGAGCTAAGCAAAAGCCAGGATTTATCAGCTCTAGAAGAGATACAGGCCCAGTTATCTCAGGTGGAGTTTGGGTTGGAATTAATGAATCAATACAATCCGGTAAAAACAGGTTTGTTTGACATGAAGCCTCAAGTGGATGCCAATGAGCTATCCCAGGCTTTTGAATCCCGAAGTGCAATCCTCGCAGTTGTATCGGAACTTAAAAAACAGGAAGAGAGTTTAAATGAAATTAGCCTTAAAGAGACAAGGCTAAACAATACTATAATGCAAATGGAACCTTGGGAGAAGTTGGATATTCCTCTAAATCAATTAGAGGATACCCTTACCACCCGCGTTCTTGCTGGTACAGTAAATAATAGCGCAGTTCAAAGATTTTTAGATGCTATTGACCATTTGGAAAGTAACCTTATAGTTGTTCAGCAGTTAGGTCAGACTACTGGGGAAACCTGTTTCTTTATGGTGTATCATAAATCTATAGAGGAGGAAGTATCCCCGATATTTAAGGAGTTTGCCTTTAGCCAAGTAAACTTTTCAGGCTTTGAAGGCACTCCCGATAAGATAATAGCTGAGGCAAAAGAGCAATTAGATGAGGCACAAGAGGCAAGAGATGAAATAATTAAAACAATAACGGAATTATCAAATATACGTCATGAATTGCAGCTTTTATATGATGCACTACTAATAGAAATGGACAGACTAAGTGCCATACATAATCTAATGCAAACCGATCACACCTTTGTACTAAGGGGATGGATACCGGCTAAAGAGGCTGACAAGTTTAGTCAGGCTTTAAGAGATAAGGTAAAGGATATCTACATAAAGCTGGAAGACCCTGTCCCTGATGAAGATTTCCCTGTGGCCCTTGAAAATCATCCTATAGTAACCCCCTTTGAGATGGTTACGGATCTTTATAGCACACCCAATCCTAGGGAGCT
>Ga0209537_1002464_pt1 | contig 18411 bp, 14 predicted proteins | sample BioPla4DNA1_FD_187698 | JGI IMG/M metagenome (GOLD analysis project Ga0209537, IMG submission 187698) | Biogas fermentation microbial communities from Germany - Plant 4 DNA1 (SPAdes) (version 2) | ecosystem: Engineered > Bioreactor > Anaerobic > Digestate | place: Bielefeld, North... | reverse complement strand
GTTGTTAATTTTGTTTACTGCAAATTCAAAATACACGAACTTTTAGGGGGTGGCAAGTTATTTATATAAAAATTAAGTAAAATCAAATGGTAGCTGTCTTAGATATATAAAAAACTTTGACAGTACCCTTGTACATAAGAGGGGGATTTTATGAATCAGGAAAGAGAAAAATTTTCATCACGACTAGGCTTTATTCTAATATCTGCCGGGTGTGCCATTGGGCTAGGTAATGTGTGGCGTTTTCCCTATATTACTGGCTTATACGGTGGCGGCATTTTCGTACTTATTTATTTTATATTCCTATTAATTCTTGGCCTTCCAATCATGACAATGGAGTTTTCTGTTGGTCGTGCCAGTAAAAAGAGTGTAGCTAAATCCTTTGACGTTTTGGAACCAGAAGGTACTAAGTGGCACGTATTCAAGTGGTTTGGTATGGCTGGAAACTATCTATTAATGATGTTTTATACTACTATTTCTGGCTGGATGCTAGCTTATTTATACCATATGATAAAGGGAGACTTTGTAGGAGCCAAACCGAAGGATATAGAAGGAATATTTGGTGGCCTTACTTCAAGTGCTGGTGCTAGTATATTTTGGATGATTGTAATTTGCGTTATTGGTTTTGCAATTTGTGCTCTTGGTTTACAAAAGGGTGTTGAAAAAGTCACAAAAATTATGATGTCTTGTCTATTCCTTATTTTAATTGCACTGGTAATTCGTTCAGTTACTTTGCCAAATGCAAAGGAAGGTCTATCTTTCTACTTATTACCAAAGCTTAGTAGCATTAAAGAAAATGGAATATGGTCTACTATTTATGCGGCTATGGGTCAAGCCTTCTTTACTTTAAGTATAGGTATGGGAAGCATGGCCATTTTCGGAAGCTATGTTTCAAGGGATAGAAGTCTATTAGGAGAAGGCTTAAACATTACTATACTCGATACCTTTGTAGCAGTTATGTCTGGTTTGATTATATTCCCAGCATGTTTCTCCTTTGGCGTTAATCCAAGTAGCGGTCCATCCTTGGTATTCATTACTTTACCTAACATTTTTAACTCCATGAAATTTGGACAGCTATGGGGAATTGCTTTCTATGTGTTTATGGTTTTTGCCGCTTTATCAACTGTTGTTGCTGTTTTTGAAAACATACTTTCCTTTGCTATGGATTTAACTGGTTGCACAAGAAAAAAGGCCGTTGCAATCAATCTTGTTGCAGTGATTCTTTTATCTATACCTTGTGCTCTTGGCTTTAATGTTTGGAGCGGTTTTCAGCCTTTAGGCGCTGGTAGTGTAATCTTAGACTTGGAGGACTTTATTGTCAGCAATAATATTCTACCTATTGGTTCCTTGGTATATATATTATTCTGTACCACTCGCTATGGGTGGGGTTGGAAGAACTTTATTAAGGAGGCTAACGAAGGTAAAGGACTTAAGTTCTCAGAGAAGTTAAGACTTTATGTAACCTTTATTTTACCTTTCATTGTTTTCCTAGTTTTCATTTTAGGATATTTAGATAAATTTGGGTTACTATAATAGTTATAAATTTATTAAGCATCTTTTCTACTTAAATAGAGAAGATGCTTTTCTTTTTCAGCATAAAATATACTATTAAGTCCATTGACTTATTTATCTGATGGTATAAAATAAAATTTAGCTGATTAAAGGAGGATTATTATGAATACTTTTTATACCAAGGATGATAATGATGCAAAGGCTTCTTTGAGTTTTTCAGAGATTGCAGCTGCTAAGGAAAGATTGAAGGGAGTTATCAAGGAAACTCCTGTTTTCTATAGTCACACTTTTAGTGAAGAAAGTGGTAACGATGTTTATATCAAACCAGAAAATTTGCAAACTACAGGTTCCTTCAAGATTAGAGGCGCTTATAACATGATAAGCAAGCTTAGCGATGAAGAGAAACAGAGAGGAATTATAGCTGCTTCTGCCGGTAATCATGCTCAAGGTGTTGCCTATGCTGCTCAAAAGCTTGGGGCTAAAGCTGTGATTGTAATGCCTACTACTACTCCACTAATCAAGGTTGATGCTACTAAAAAGTTTGGAGCAGAAGTGATTCTTTATGGGGATTGCTATGATGATGCTTGTGAGCACGCTCTCAAGCTTGAAAAAGAAAAGGGTTATATTTTTGCCCACCCCTTTGATAATTTAGATGTAATTGCAGGCCAAGGTACTATAGCAATAGAAATCCTAGATGAGGTTAAAGATGCGGATTATATATTAGCCTCAGTAGGTGGCGGTGGCCTAATAAGCGGTATTGCTGTGGCTGCAAAAGCTATCAATTCTAACATTAAAATCATAGGTGTGGAGCCAGAAGGCTGTCCATCTATGAAGCTATCCCTAGATGGCAACAGGATAATTGATGTTCCCTCTGCTAAAACTATTGCAGATGGTGCTGCTGTAAAGAAGCCAGGAGAGTTGACCTTTGCATTAACTAGAGATTATGTAGATGAAGTAATTACCGTATCTGATTATGAGCTTATGGAGGCCTTCTTAATCCTAGTGGAAAAGCATAAACTAGTAGCAGAAAATGCTGGTGTTCTTCCTTTAGCTGGTCTTCGCCGATTAAAGGATAAGGGCAAGAAGATTGTATGTGTTATTAGCGGCGGAAATATAGATGTATTAACTATTGCTTCCCTAATAAATAGGGGACTTGTATCTAGAGGCCGTATATTCTGCTTTTCAATGGAGCTACCAGATAGGCCTGGCCAATTGCTGAAGGTTAGCCAAATCCTTACAAAGCATAATGCTAATGTAATAAAGCTTGATCACAATCAATATAAAACCAGCTATAGATTTATGCAGGTTCAATTAGAGGTTACGGTGGAAACTAATGGTCATGAGCACGTGGCTGAAATAATAGATGCCTTTAACAGGGAAGGCTTTGTTATTCATAAAATTTACTAAAGAATCGGAGATTTACATAATAGATAAGGACTTAATAGACAAGGGCTGCTGTACAACTAACAGATTTGCTAGTTGTGCAGCAGCCCTTTTTGCATTAATTACAACGGTTGATTCCATTTTAATTTATAGGATATTATTTTCCAGACCTTCTTCTTAACATTCCCATCATTACCGAGGCAATAAGGGACAGTAGGATAACTACATTCCACAAAGAGCTTAGGCCAAATTGCTTTATATATAAGCCTGCTAAGTAGGTACCTGCTGCTGAGCCTACAGACCAGCTTATGGAGCCTATAGCATTAAAGGTGGCTCTATAGTTGCTTGGACTATTATTAGCCACGTAAACACCAAAGCTTGTAGTAACGAGGATTTCTCCTATGGTCCAAATAACAGTAGATACAATTAGTAGTAGCATACTGTCTACATAACCAACCATTCCAAAGCCTATAGCATAGGTTATGCCTGCTAAAACCATATTAGCTAATGGATGTAGCTTTGAGGTAAAGCTGGTTATGAAAACTGTTAGTCCAATTACGGTGAAGGCATTGGTGCTCATTAACAGGCTAAATTTTTGAGTTCCATCATCACCAAAAATATCATTCATAGTTAAGGGTAAGGAGAATCGGTGCTGGGTGTAAATAATGCTGAATATTATATAAACCAGGAAAAATACTAGCAGCTTTGGTCTTTCCAGTAGAGCAAGAAAGGCGTTCTTTTTTTCTTCCTTTTCCGTTTCCAAATAAACCTTCTTTGCTGACTGAATAGTACTGGTTTCTTCTATATTAGTAGCTACCAAGAATACTGCTATGAAGGAGGTTATCGCATCCCCAATAAAGAGCAATGGCAGCATTCTTTTGAATAGCATCCCAGCTAATAGAGGCCCTAATGCCACACCTATATTAATGCCCAAATATTCTAAAGCATAGCCAGTTTGTCTCTTTTCCGGAGGTAAAATGTCTGCCACCATAGCATCCATGGCAGGTCTTAAAAATCCGCCAAAAAAGGTGGAAACCATAAGGCAGCCTACATTAATATAAGCATTAGAAAGGAAGGCACAAGGCACCAAGGCCAAAGCAGCAGCCCCTTGTGCGTATAAGTAGGTCTTTTTACGGCCGAATTTGTCTGCTGCATAACCCCCCAACAAGGAGGCAGGCATATTGATTATGGATGTTAGCATAACTAAAAATCCAGTAAATTCAGTGCTCAAGCCTACTTTCACAGTGAGGTATAATGTGAGAAAGGGCATAACAAAGTCACCGAATCGGTTTATAACCTGTGCTATAAATAAAATGTACATGCTTTTAGGCAAACCTTTGTAAGCTTTAAAAATATTCAATTTTGTCAACATAATTTTCCCCCAATAATCTTTTCTTTAGCTAAATATATATCTCTATTCTATCTCGATGCCTTAATGTAGCTCCATCAGCTACATCACATCATCCTTAAGTAGTTATATCTCATCTACCTCAATTCCGGCCATTTTGATTATGTGCATAGCATTTCTTGTAGTTGATATACCCTTTCTCAGCTTATAATCAAACCGTAGCTCTCCATTTTCATAATGCTCTTGAAAATGGAAATTACTTATCTTTGACATCTTGTTTTCAAGATCACCTAACTCTAAATCGTGAGTTGAAACCAGACCACTGGCCCCGGAATCGCTAAGCTGCTTTATAAGCATTGATGCTCCAAGATGTCTATCTATTGAATTAGTTCCCTTAAATATTTCATCCAGCAGGAAGAAAATTTTATTGCTACTTTTTGATGCATCTACTATCATCTTTATTCTTAAAATTTCCGCATAGAAGGATGAAATGCTTTTTTCTAAATTATCACTGACCCTCATGCAGGTATATACATCCATTATGGTAGCATTAAACCTTGAAGCACAAACCGGAGCGCCACAGTAGCTCATAATCAAGTTAATACCCACTGTTCTTAGGAAGGTACTTTTCCCTGACATGTTAGATCCTGTTATAAGCAAAACACTCCCCTTATCCTTTATGGTAACATCATTACACACTCTTCGCTGTCCCAATAGAGGATGCCCTAGATTTTCCGCCTTTAGTATCATCCCTTCATCATTAAGTTCTGGGAAACACCAGTCTTCATTTTCAAAAGCAATATTGGCGATGCTACTAAGGGCCTCAAATTCGCCAATAAGCTCTAGCCAACCTCTAAGATATTTTCCGTTTTTATTTTTCCAATTATTTAGCATAGCAAGACATCTGTAATCCCACATAAAGGCTAAATCTATTAGTATATAGGCCATATTTGCCCTATCAGATATTAAATTAGAAATAGCTTTTAGCTCAGCTATCACCTCTGAGGCCTTTTTATTTTCTGCAGTATACAGCTGCTTTTGAATATCCTTAAGGGCTTTAGAAGAAAAGCTGCTTTCTTCAATGGCCTTGATAATATTTTCATAGGTCCTAATTCCTGTCTTATATTGATGAATACTATCCAATATGGAGCTTCTCTTTTTATTTCCCAAATACAGCACTGCTAAATTTATAGCATTCACTGCCAAAAAAGCCTTATAGGTAACTGCTTCTGTAAAAATAGCTAAAAAGATTGCAGTAAAATAAGCTAGGGTAAGGAGATTTGTTATAAGCTTTTCTCCTAAACTTCCACCTGCCTGCTGGGGTGTTTCAGCCCATTTTATTAATTCTTCAGGATTAGTAGACTTGCTGGATATAAGCATCCCTTCTGCATTTACCTTCTGCCTTATCTCTATTTCCTTAGCCAGCTCCTTTACCGCTTCCTGCCGCTGCTTTATTTCACTTTTAGACCCTAAAGGGCTTAACAAGTAATCCTTTAGCTTTAAGCGACCCATATATGTAGCACAACTATTAATCCACTGAAAAAGAGAATTATGCCCCACTATATCCAAATCTCCACTGTATGGATGATCCTCTTGGGTAAAGTCTTCACCATCATCCTGAAACTTATTCCATCTGCCCTCTATCCTATCTATACCTCGTTCATTGATTATCACTATAGCGTCCGATAAACTTTTCCTTTGAATAACCCTTTCATGAAGTTTTACAAGATATATAAACAAGCCTACCCACACTACAGTAACCACTGCAGAAATTGCCTTCTGATCTATGGTATAAGTGTATATAGATACGAATAATCCTATGACAAAGGTAGCTAGCCTAAGATATGCAATTTGAGAAATATTCTTTTTCAAATCCTCACTGAGTTTTTCATATTGCTCCTTAGTTTTTACGTAATAATCCAACGCTCTACTCATAAATTTCACCCTTTTCTCTGCAATGTAGATACTAAACATTATATCATAAAAGTTTATCATGAAACCTATGCCAATAAATAAAATATTATAGCGGCAATGGCTACCTAAAAAGCCTCCTGCCGCTAAATATATTAATCCCTTCTTCCATATTTTATAACTCGAATTTCACTATCCTCTTCATTAATTTTGCTAGAGTATACGATATAAGAGGAGTTCAAGGAACAAAGACTCTGAGCCCCTTCCTCTTCTATTATAATTTCCTTTCCCTTAACTAAATCATAGACCCCTATATCGGAGCCTCCCTTTTTGTTCTTTTGTAATGTATCAAATTTTTCAAGCCCATGTCTCTCATCAACCCATGCTATTACCTCTTCAGAAATAAAAGGCTTTTTTTGATTAACACCATCCGCCGTTATATACCGAGCCTTAAGCGTTTCTAAGTCCATAAGAACTATTTCTCCCTGACGATTTAACTTCTTCATCTCCTGCCAAACGACATACTTTCCCCATTTCTTCGGATGCGCCTGCCTATCCCTACCATGTGCAATAGACAGATATCTGTCCTTTTTTATATCATACATATAAATATCCGTATTATTTACTGGAACTTCAGACTCCAATCTTATAGACTGCAATCCAAAATAGTTCCGCCCATCTTCCCATACCAAAATATTTTCATTAAGATTACAATTTGTATGAATCCCTCTTGTCTTTGTAATCCTAATTTCCTCTTTGCTTTTCATGTTATATAAGTAAATATCCCATTTAGGATATCCATCCTTCAACTCATCATTCCGATTATCCTGCCAGGCTATATAGTCCCCCCAAGCAGTTGGCTTTATTTGAGCCCCTTTATTTGTAGTAATTTGTGTTATTTCGTCAGTTTTTAAATCATACATAAATATATCACTATTAACCTTCTCCAAATCACCTTCACTGTTAGCAATTACCTGAGCATTTCTTGTATCAGCCCAAAACACCTTATTTTCATATATGTCAAAGCCTAATACAGTTTTCCCAGGAATTTCTATATCCTTAATCACAGTTTTGCTATACAGATTTATTATTTTTAAATCCCCATCATAAACTACCAATCTATCCTTATAAACCTTGCCCTCATAACCCTTTATACTGTAATAATGTTCCCAAACAAGCTCTCCAACATACTTGTCCCGTTTGAACTTATAAAACCTGATACATATAACTGTTACAAAAGCAACAGTTATCAATACAGTATAAATGAGTGCTTCCTTCAAGCTTTCCAAACTATCTAGCGAAATTTGTACTTTTTTCATAAAATACACTCCATATATTGATAGGCTGGCAAATTTCATATTAAAAATTGCCACACTATAAATATATATATAAGTTCCATTTTCAATTATTACATGATACTTACATTATTTTAGGGAGAGCTTGGCGGTTAGAATAAGGGTTGCTTGATGTTCTGGGGTGTGTATATATGCTTCTGACAGTATATGGCTCTGTTTTAGAAACGTGTTTATGATATATTGGACATGCTTTCTTTGCAAAATGACAGCTTGTACTATATTAGGAGATTTATATATAACTTCATACCATATTGCTCTGTTTTAGAAAAGTGTTTACGTAAGTAGCCCTATAGGCTTGTCCTTTTATTTGCTATTATATCTTTTCTATTTAAGATTAACTAATTCACTTCACTGTATAACGGAGAATTTAGACAAGCTTTCCATTGATGTTGATTTTTATTGTACATGCTTTAATATTATCTATGTCATTAGGGCCCTAAATACCAAAGATCTTACACGGCGCAGACTATGTCTTTAAAGTCACTAATTCTTAAGGTTATAGCGCTATACATAGTCATAGATAACATATCTATCAGCTGAATTTCACTAATGTACTTTTCTACTCTCTCCATACAATGTATCCAAGCTAGATAGTGGTTTAGATATTTGCTTGCTACACCTTTAAATTTATAATTAATGATTCTTTTTATCTTCTTACATAAGTTGCTCACATTTATTATATGGTATTTTCCCTCCTTAACTTCTCCTACATAATGCATTTTATATAAGATGCAATTTAAAAACTTAGCTAAACCTATATAGGCCATATTGTTATTTGTGCACAAAATAGATTTCTCTGGTATTTTATCATTTAGCAAAGCATAAGCCTTAGGAAATCTAACCCTGCAATGGTCTGCAGCACTGGCGAACATATTTTGACTTCTATCCTTACATGCTAAAACAGCAACTTTGTCAGCGTCGAGATATTCAGCATATGTTAGTCCTCTTTTTCTTGGTTCCCTTGGCATAACAAAATGCTTGCTCTTAGAATGGTTACCCTTAAAGCTCTCTGCAAAAAATACTTCATTGATTTCAATAATGCCTCTCAGATTTTTAGGTAGCATTTCTAATATGGCCTTTAATATTTTGTGTCTCCAAAAGAAGGCTGTTGCTATATTCAAGTTGCATGCTTTAGCGCAAAGGCGGATGCTTGCTCCTGTGGTCATTAGCTTTATAAACTGAATCCATCTGCATATGTCTTTTTTGCTGTAAGCATAGGGAGTACCAGTGAAGGTTGAAAAGGTGCCCTTGTGTTCATGACATTTGTACCTTTGCAGGCCTTTATTGGTGAATCCAGCTTTTACGAAATTAGTACTACCACATTTGGGGCAACATTTCTTATAATTTATCTGGTATTTAGATATTAAGTTAATAAATTCTTCGTCAGACATTTTAGTATCAGCAAAAAAGTTCTTTTTCAAATTTATTAGTTTATCTTTTTCCATGCCTTTTAATAGTTGAAGCAATAATTCAATAAGTCTCATAAAAGTACGCCACCTTAAAAATTGAATTAGATTCAAACATGTATTTGGATATCTAAATTCTAGACACATTTTCAATTTTTAATCACTTTTTATAAATTTTATTGAATTATGGCTTGTACTTTTTCTATTCGCTACATTATAAACACGTTTCTAAAACACAGCGTTATGGTGCAGCCTTTATACACCTTCCCTATATAGCCTGCCATTTTACTCCAACTCCCTTGGTCCCCAGGGCCCTTAATATTGGGCACGAAGTCTTAATTTTAGGCATAAAAAGACCCAAGTAGAAAGTCTAGCTGGATTTAACAGACCTTCTACTTGGGAAATATTTTATTTTTGCTTATTACTTTTCGAATACATACAGTTTACCGTTTTTCGCCTTTATAAATCTCTTGCCCCTAAAGCCATTTTTTCTTAGAATTTTTTGAATTTCAAACATGGTCCCTGCATGGCTCACTATTAATATATTTTGCTCGCTTTGCAGGAAGATTGTTTCCATAATTTCATTGATTCTTTTAAGGGTAACCTTCTTTCCCTCTGGATGTATTTTGTGGTTTCTCATCCAAGCTAAACGGTTTACAATGACCCAGAAATTATAGGGAAGGGGAAAATTAAGAGCAAAAGCGGCTACTGCTGGTATTTCTTTAAGTTTATCGGTAATAACTATCTCACCATGATATATTGTTTTGGCGGTTTTTACAGCACGGGGAAGGCTGCTACAGTAGCATTTATCCCACTCTGAATCTATTACTACTTCATTGGGTATAACCTCTGCAGTGTCATAGTCTTCGCTGTATTTGTTGTATTGCTCTGCGGTCATGAAGGTTCCTCTGGGTAAATCCACCTTAAAATGCCTAACTAATCCGATTCTCATACTTGTACCTCATGCATTTTATTTATATTCTTTTTATACCTTATCCTTTTTTATAATTTTTATTCATACTTTATAGATTATAAATAAGAAGCTTTTAGCACATCGTTATAGGATTTAAGCTTGATTATTATCTTTTGCTTTATGCTCTCTAAAATATCCTCTTGAGGCTGTGATTCAGATGAAAAATCGCATAATATTTCTAGGCATTCTTTAATATTATTTACAGCGTAGATATGGAATAAGCCCTTTTCTACCGCTTCAATTACTTTATCCTTCAGAATTAGCTCATCTAAATTGGATGCCGGAATTATAACTCCATGAGAACCGTCTAAACCAAATATTGAACATATGTCAAAGAAACCCTCTATTTTGTGGTTTACTCCTCCTATAGGCTGTATGTCACCTCTTTGATTTACAGAGCCTGTTATGGCTAAGCTTTGCTTTATAGGTACCCCTGAAAGGCTTGATAGGAGGGCTATTAATTCTGCTGCAGAGGCACTGTCTCCTTCGATGCCTGAATATAATTGCTCAAATACAATGCTAGCATTAAAGCTTATAGGAATCTGCTGACCAACAAGCTGCCCTAGGAAGCCTGATAAAATCATCATACCTTTATCATGTATGTTACCGCTCATCTCTGCTTCTCTTTCAATGTTGATGATTCCCTCTCTACCAGCATAGGTAGATACTGTTATTTTATGCTGTTGCCCTACAGTACAGTCTCCATATTGGGCTACAGATAAGCCATTTATTTGGCCAACGCTGCTGCCTTTTAGGTCTACCATATACTTTTTATTATTATACATATCTAATACTTTTTCTCTTATTAGGCCGTGCATAGCTTCGTTTTCTTCCAAAGCCTTGTCAATGTGTTGTTCATCTATAAGAGTAGCGTTGTCCACTTTTGCAAAATAACCTGCCAAATCAACAATTTTAAGGACCTTGCTCATAGATGCTGAAAACTTATTTCGATTTTCTATAAGTCGGCTAGAATACTTAAGCAACTTGGTAATGCCATTGCGGCTTATATGAAGAAGCTTATTTTTCCTCACATAATTGCTCAAGAAGCCTATTAGACTATTTATGTTTTCCTCAGTGGCTTCTATTTCACTATCAAATTCAGCCTTGATTTTAAATAACTTTTCAAAATCCATATCTCTGTTTAAAAGCAATGAATACATATAATTACTTCCTAGAAGAATAACCTTCACCTTCAAAGGTATTTCCTGAGGATTTATTGTAGAAATAGGCATTAAATCTAGGCTATACTTGGAGTTATCAATAGCTATGCTTTGAAGATTTATGGATCTTTTTAATATTTCCCATGACTGAGGATTAGATAGCAATTCATGAGCCTTGATAATTAAAAAACCACCATTGGCCTTATGAAGATAGCCAGGAGTAATAAGTGTAAAATCTGTTAACATATTGCCAAGCTTGTTTTCATATTGAATGCTTCCAAAAAGCTGTCCTGCCTGGCAAGAATCTGCGAAGATTACTGGCGCTCCCTTGTTAGAAGCATTACTTACTAAAACATTTACCTCGTATCTGCGCATAAATAGATTTAGCAATTCTGACTTATCGTTTTTATCTTCATTTTCAACAAAGTTAGCTATGTTTTCAATTAAATCCTTTTTTAACTCATTTAAAAAATCCACTACCGCTTCATTAACACCATATTCCTGTAGCAGCTCTTCTATAGGATTTAAAATTATGCTTTCAGCTATTCTATCATCTAATTTCTTTAATTCTTCATCCATCTGTTTATTAAGATTCTTAGTTTGCTTTATTACATCCATTGAAAGATTTCTCAAGGTAGCTACAGATTCCTCAAGAACATCCTTTTCTTCGTCGGACAAATTATTAAAATCCTCTTCGGTCATTTCCTTATCTTCCTTTAAAGGTATAAAAAGGAACTCCCCTGTAGAAGCTTGTCTAACATCAAAATCTAACTCTTTAGCTTTATTACTCAAATTTTTGGTCAAAGTAAGCATTATTTTATCATACTTATCTATAATACTATGCTTTTCGTTTTCATAGTTTTGCGAATTAAAAAACACTGGCGCTTCCTTAGCTACATATTTGATAAAGTTAGCCATATCCTCTTTAAATTTCATAGCGGTACCAGGCTTTAAAGATATAGCCAAAGGCTCATTTGGTTTCTGGAAATTGAAAACATAGCACCAATCTTCAGGTGCTGGCATTTTATTTGCATGCTCCTCGATTTTCCTAACAATGTATCCAGTTTTTCCAGTACCGGTTTTACCAGAAATGAATATGTTATATTCCTTACTATCCATATTTAGGCCTAGTTCCAAGGATTGAGTAGCTCTTTTTTGACCAATTACCCCATCATAAGGCTCAAATTCTTCTGTGGACGTGAAATCTGGTAAATTATCTATATTCAATTTTAAGTTTTCGCCTTTTAATTCCAAGTTACTACGCATATCATCCACCCCTTTATAACCATTGTATAAAAACAGCAGCTCACACGCAACTAAAAGTTTTGTATAAGCTGCTGCTCTTGATTATTTACGGCTCTTCCAACTCACTCCTTCTAGTATAGGCTTCAAGCTTTCTTAAGGTTACTTGCTTCTCTCTTATAGTATATAGCAAACTTTCTACATCATAATATGTCCAATTATTATATACCTCATTTAACTCATAAATCTCATTCCTTAATTTTTCCATCATAGTAAATTTGTCTATAATATTTTTGTCATTCATAAATCCACCCCCCATTTCTATATATTCAAAAGCCTTCATTTATATGACAACTATTTTCAAAATGAAAGGGATAATGCCCTTAGCATTATCCCTCGTAATTACCTATAGTATTTACTAGTGAAGTCCTTTTTCGTAAGCTTCAACCATCTTCTTAACCATAGTTCCGCCTACATAACCATTTTGTCTAGAAGTAAGATTACCTTTATCCTGAGCGTCATAATTAGCTAATCCTATTTCGCTTGCAACCTCAGCCTTAAATTTGTTTAATCCAGCCTTTGCTTCAGGTACTAATACTCTATTATTATTTCTTGCCATTTGATACTCCTCCTTTAAATTTATTTATTGTTTGTTACTTTGTACTATCATTTTGCCCTGCTGGCAGAAAGCTATGTTATTGAATTTAGGGTAATTGAGTAATATTATATCTATGGATGAATAGTTATCCAACCCTAACAAAGCTTGCTTATTTTTTCAAATGAGCATCATATATCAGCTTTGAGAGCTGTGCGATTTTCTCATGTGGCTCCTTATATATCAATTCCGGCAAATTATTAGTATAAACCACCAATATGTAAGGCTTTTCTGTAAAGATTATCCCCACATCATGTACATAGGTAGAATAATCACCTACCTTATGTGCCACTATGTCTTGAGGTATGTATTTATCTAATCTATCATGGGAATCCGTATTTTTCATAAGCTCTATAAGATATGAATAGTATCTGTCCTTTCTTTTGTTGTAAAGGAGCTTTAAGATTCTAAATTCTTGCTCTGGAGTAACAAAATTTTCTTGAGTATCTGTATTAGTACCTGCCATTATGTTTGCCAAATTCCTAAGCTTAACACTGCCTCCTAGCCTTCTTATTATCATATTTGTGGCAATATTATCAGAATATTTTATAGAATAATCCAAAAGGACCTGCATTGGTATAGGCTTTGATTTTTTGTAATCTGCCAGCAGTCTACCGGCACCTTCTTCATAATCCTCTTCCTTATAGAGTATCTTTTCATCTAAAAATAAGTCTCCATTTCTAGCAAAATCATATGCAATCATATTAATTTGCACCTTACTAGTGCTAGCTGCAACAAAGACCTTATCTTCATTTATAGCTATTTTCTGACCTCTTTCCAGATCATAATATACTAAGCCTACTTTTGATAGTTCTTCACCCCAAAAATCCCTTATTTCCTGCTCTAAATCCTCCTTCCATTTTTGCAGCCTAAGATCCTCTTGGGTGTTTTCTTTCCCTTTTTTTGGTCCCAAGCTTAAAAGCTCACCATTGGCGTTAGTTTTATTTTTAAGAACCGATAGTATATTATGGTTATTGTTAATTTTTAACGTACTATATATATCTAAAATAATTGCAGTGGTGGCAAATAATAAAGTAACCATAAATAAAAAATTTAATGACCAGTCATTACTTTTTTTCATTTTCTCCTCCTATTTGGTTTTCAGTATTTTCACCCGCCTTTATGATTATTGACCATAAAATTAAATTTTATATCACTTTATATAAATAATATTTTTAAGAATAATGGCAATTGAAGAGTCATTGGAATATATTGGTTTTGAATTTTGGATGTTGCCTTTTTGCACTATAAGGCTCTGTTTTAAAAACGTGTTTATGAACGTTCGTACTCAGATTCCATATAATAGTAGTATGTTTTCCCTATGCTATCGTTTTATAGCAATTTTTACCTTAAATTTCTTGTATTTAGAATTTATAGTGTACCTATATTTTTTCGGGGACTTGTCCTACGTCATCCTCATAAACATTTTTCTAAAACACAGCCTTATGGTTAGATAACAAGCTATACTACACTTTTAGATGCCGGAAGTCAAATATTTATCCCTAACATCCGATAGCTTGTCTTATACTTTACTCATAAACACTTTTCTAAAACACAGCGATATACCGAAATATGAAGGCAATCACCCAATTAGGACAAGGCGCCAGTAGCCCTTATTTCCCCCTTAAAACAGCTTGTCTTATATCCTCCCCATAAACACTCTTCTAAAACACAGCCTTATAGTGTGAAAAAGCAAAGTTCCTAATCGGACCTTAGACTGTGCTCACCTTGCTAAACTACCTCCACTCATTAGACTGAAGCCCGCTGGTTATAATGAAACTTACCCTTTACATTACACTGAGACCAGCTCATTATCCAAAACCCGCAAGGCATAAAAAAAGCCTGCACCGTCTAATAAGTGCAAGCTTTCTGTGAAATTACTTAATTTAAATAAACTTGTTGTTTTTACTTTTTATTAATTCTATATATCTAAGCTTAACTTCATCTACAATATCCTCCCAGCTTCGATATATGGTTTTTTGAGCCTTTTCGCCTACAATTTTTAGGTTTTCTCTATCACCGATTATCTCAATAATCCTCTGGGCAAAGGCTTCTTCGTGGTTATCTGAGATAAAGCCGTTAACGTTATCCTCTATTCCTTCTGCAGCGTTTGAGTCAACTATTACTAGGGAAGGAGTTTTTACCGCGGCGGCTTCTCTTACCACAATACCAGAGGTATCGTAGAGGGAAGGAAAGAGAAATAAATCTGCCCTAAGAAAACATAATTGAAGCAGGGATCTATCTGTTATTAAGCCTAAGAACTTAACACAATCATTAAGATTATATTCATCTACCATTTTTTCTAAATCTTTTTTGGCAACGCCTTCGCCGACGAAGAACATTTTGTAGTTTAATCCTTTAAACTTCAATATTCTTAAAGCTTCCATCAGCATTTTTAGGTTTTTTTGCCAGATATGTTGGCCTACAAATAAGAAAACCAACTCATTTTCGCCCACTTTTAAATATTCATTGGCTTTCATGGTAAGTTCTTCGTTGTCGTCTTGGATTGGGAAATCGGCTCCGTTATATACTACCTCTATGTTTCCTTTATAGCCATACTCCTTTAAGGTAGCAGCGGTGGACTGATTTACTGTCCATACAGAATCCACCTTGTTATAGAAGTCTATAATAATTGTGGTTAGGAATTTTGCTAAGGAATCTAGTTTTACAGCATCTTTAAAATCATCATAGAACTTAGAATGAAAGGTGGCTACCACTGGTATTCCTCGTTTTTTTGCTAGCTTTAAGGCTAACTGTCCAGAGCTAAAAGGGCTGTGACAGTGCACAATATCAAAGGGAATATTCTTTACATCATGCTTGAAAGAATAATCGAAATGAGGAAATCCAAATCTATAAGGCTTTCTATATGGTAAAGGTACTGAAAAGTATCTTATTACCTCTGGTACGCTACTATCTTGGTATCCTGGTACATTAGGAGTAATTACATAGGTTTTGCATCCCTTTTTCTCCAGCCAATATGCATAATTCTTTGTTACATTAGCTACCCCATCCATTACTGGTTCGTATGAATCATTAAACTGTCCAACAACTAATTCCATAAGCGTATCTCCTCGTCTTTATAGATATCAATCTTTTCAGTCTTCTCTTTCATTCTACTATATTATACATTATTTTTGAAGTGTTTCATTCTCCTTTTTCTTTTTACCTTTGTTATAAATAACAATTGCTGGGATAGCAATTACAAGCATTACAAGGGCAAAGGGGAGTATAGCCGCTATGAGTATTACTAGTGTTTTTAGGAAGCTAATTAGTGATTTAACTGAACCTGTAAAGCTATTTGCCACTGAACCTATGAAGGTCTCTGATTTTTCTTCTATCTTTTGCTCTTCCTCCACTTCTCTTATTGTTATATTTACTGTGGCTAGGGATACAAGGTTATCATATTTCTTTAGAGTAGTTGTTAAGCTTTCTATTTCTATTCTTATATCAGAAAGTCTTTTTTCTAAATCTAGTATATTCTGTAGATTATCAGTCTTCTCTAAGAGAGATAAAAGCCTTTCTTCCTGTATTTTTAAAGTTTTTACTCTAGTTTCTGTATCATAGTATTGGAAGGTTATATCTTCTCCATCCTGTTTGCTGCTTATGATTGTACCTACAGAGTCAACATCTTTAATAAATTCATTTACTTTATCTGCTGGTATCCTAACTACAAGCTCTCCGCTGCGCAGGTCCTTCTTGTTATTTTTCACCACACCGCTACCCTTTATATTAGAGTCTTGTATGTAGCCTCCCACAGCAACTGTTCTTTCATTAATCACTTCCATGGCATAATCAAAATCTTTAGTTTCAATCACCCTGTATAGAGTGGTTATAATTTTTCTTTGTACTGTATCTTGGTTTACTTTTTGGGAATCTGTTGCCGTTGAATTGTTTTCCTTAACTTCTTTATCTAATGCAGCTCCATCCGTTGAATTATTATAGTTACTTGATGCTCTTTTATTTTCAGTATAACTATCTCTGTTAGATATTCCTCTTGACTTGTCACTTTTACTACAGCCTGTAAATATTAGAATTCCTGTCATCAACATTGAAGCAATGATTAGTTTTGCCTTTCTTTTCATTTATAATACCCCCTAATATTAATTTTAAATTCTACATTATATCCAAAACGCATATACTCTTTATGAATCAATAATGAACTGGAGAGTAAGATGCGTTTTTTTATTGTAATTAAAAAGAAACACCTATATCCTGCTTTTTCTTCACTGGCACTAGTACTGATATTAATTTTAACAAACGTTATACCTGTGTTTTCCAGTAACACCATTGATGATGAGATTGTAAAAGTGGTGGAAGGAATGTTCAGAGCAAGAAGTCAAGCTACCCTGCTGAAGGATTCTGAGCTAATGGATTCCCTCTATGATACTAACAGAAAGTACAGTCAATGGGCCTTTGAACACGAGGAAAAGAAAATTAAGTACCTACATAACTGGGCAGAGAAGCAAGGTGTAGTCTTTACTGCCATTACTCCAACGATAAAGGTCAGGTCCATGAAAAAGAATGGTGATACATACTCGATGTACTTGATTTGCTCTACTGAATATCAATACCATTATGAGAATGAACCAGATATTACAAACAGTTTTAGAATCGGAACCTATCACACCATGGATATCACTAAGAAGAATGATCAATGGTGGATTACAAAGGAATGGTATACGGATCCCTTTGCAGATTCTTTAAACCTAGAAAACATAAAATATCAGGATGCTAAGGAATATATCACAAATCATGAGCCAAGAGACTTATCCAATATTTCAGAGTATAGAATAAAGGCTGTTAAATATATGGAGCAGTATTGTGGTGCTGCCAGTGACCCGAAGTACAACTTTGCCTATAATAAAAAATATCGAGATTATAATCCTCAAGGCGGCGACTGCGCAAACTTTGCATCTCAAACTCTTTTTGAAACGGGAAGGTTCAAGAAAAACTCCACTTGGAATCATGACAAAAACGGAGCTACAAGAGCTTGGCTAAATGCCGATGGCTTTTCCCATTATTTAATGGACAGCGGTCGTGGTTCTCTAATTGTTAAGGGTACCTATGATAAGGTGTATAAATCTGCTTATAAGCTACTGCCTGGAGATATAGTAGCCTATGAAAAAGGCGGTAGAATAACTCATGTTTCAGTAGTTAGTGGTGCTGATTCTAAAGGCTACACCTTAGTAAGCTGTCATAATACAGATAGAAATATGGTGCCTTGGGATTTGGGCTGGAGCAACAAAAATATTAAATTTTGGTTTATAAGGGTGAATTTTTAGCTTATTATACATAGACGAAATATATCATAATAAAGTTGCTTTTTAGTTCCATAAATTAATAAGAATAATTAATATTGTAAATATTCTTTAAATAATTATAAACAATTTATGAACAAATTACAAACAAAATCTACCCCATAATATATTAAAGCGGCTATAAAGCCGCTTTTTCATACATATTTACTAA
>Ga0209537_1002462_pt1 | contig 18450 bp, 12 predicted proteins | sample BioPla4DNA1_FD_187698 | JGI IMG/M metagenome (GOLD analysis project Ga0209537, IMG submission 187698) | Biogas fermentation microbial communities from Germany - Plant 4 DNA1 (SPAdes) (version 2) | ecosystem: Engineered > Bioreactor > Anaerobic > Digestate | place: Bielefeld, North... | reverse complement strand
TTTTACCGTTGATGAAAGAAACAGGGCAGTCAACAGGGTTATGCTTAAAGCTTCGAGAATATCAAACCTTATGCAGGTATCGGGGTATACCGGCGTTACCGTGGATATATCAAAGGAAAACCCCGAAGCGGCTATTGATGTCATATTAATTCCGTATGATATTCTGAAAACTGTACAGGATTACAACAGCCGCCTGACAATTAAGCTGGCGGGCTGCGACATAACCTTAACGCGCGACTCATTCGACCTTGACGCGCTGAAAAAGCTGTCCGACGCAGTCGGCGTAAAAGAGACTATGCTTGAAATTACGTCTGAACGCAAAGCATCCGGAACGGCGCCGGTACCGTTCGGTTATTCGTACGCGTCAAAGGTTTATGATATAAAGTTCGTTTCTGTTGGTATGAAACGTACATATGCGGAAATCAACGAGATTATATATGACATACTGAAAGAACCAGAGGCAAAAGGCCCGTTCAAGTACGGCATCCTTGACAGGGAGCTTGTCAGGCTGCTGGAAAAGGAAACGAACCTTAACTATATGAGCCATGTTGAGCTTGACAATATGATTTCCAAAATTATTGACATCGTTGAAGAGGAGCTGTCAATGTATATCAAAGATATTCTTGAAGGCGGGAGAGGCTTTTCCGCTTCAAGGATAAGTTATAAGGATGTACCCGGGTTGCCGGGCGGCATTAAGCTTAAAATGGTTCACAGCGGCGCGGGCGCAATGACCGGGCCTTACATGCTCACGCGTGAGCAGCCTGAATGGCGCGAACCGGAAGGAATAAAGGCATGGATATTCCCGTATGTCGTATTTACCGCATACAAGCCCGGACAATATGCCGTATTTAATCTGCCGGCAGTGAACATACAGACTCCGGACGGATCGGTTGATCCTGATTTCCGGCTTCTGTCGCAGAAATATGACCTGAGGAAAGCGTTCGGTACGACGTATTTATATCCCGGAGATTATGTTTCCGCGGAAAGCGCCGTTCTGCTTTTCGAGATCATAACGGAAACGGGCAGTGAGGCCGAGGGCCTGTCGATACCGGCTAAAATAAATTACTATAAGCTTAATGAAATATTCTCCGCTGCTTCGATAAGGCAGAATATAAACCGCGGGCAGGCGGTCTGCCTTGTTGTCGAGATATATTGTTATAAAACGGGAATACCTTCGGCGATGTTAAGACCGTCAAAAAGGCTGTATATAAGCAATTCCGATTCGATGCCCGATTATTTGTACAACCGGCTCGTTGTTGCGCTTGATCTGGGCATTGAAACTCTCGAACCTGGCAATGTTTATACTGCGGAAAAGACGGCAACCGCAGGGGAGCTTATCGAAAAAGTGATATCTGTGCTCGATTTGCTTGGTGAATGGTGATTGGAGGGAACCCGGCATGAGAACAAAAAGCATCATATTGCGCTTAATCGTATGGATTATTATATTGGGAATGCTGGCTGCTTTCGTTGTGGATTTGGCCCTTGCGCAGGTGATCCCTTCAACGCCGCCGCAGAATTTAAGGGTATCCGATATAGGATATGAGAATGAAGCCGGCCAGAACTGGTTTGCGGCTTTTTCGTGGAATTTGCCCACGTACCCTCCCGAAGCGACGCAGGATAAGTCACAGACATTTTATTTCAACCGCATCGAAAGGGGTACCGGAAAAATTATAAATGATGTGGCGCAAATAACATTAGGCAGCACGGCCACCTCTTTTTCAACATCGGGATACGGAATTGAGCTCGAACACGGAACAATTTACGAATTATACGGAACTTCGTCTTACACATACGGTGATTTAGGGCAGTATACGTTTACGTCAGGGAAATCAAACCGTGTTAAATTCATTACGCATCTTGAGTTCGGCGCGGAATTGATTTCAGGAACAAATGAGATAAAAATCGTTTGGGACGACGTATGGGATACGGACGGGCGTATTGACTACCGCATCCTCATTTCGGATACGTCGGGATTCACGCAGCCCCCGGCAATTCCGGATATCATAGGCTCGCAGATTGGTACCGAACAGAGCAGGGTGACCGTCTCGGGCGGGCGCCTTGAATACGTATATACGAATGCGCTTCCGGGCAGGGAATACTCAATCAAGGTTATCCCGCTCGTTAATTCGGATGTTGCCTCTATACCGGCAGAAGAGCTTCCGGTTGTTCGAGTAAAAACAGAAATCCTTTTAAAAGCAAAGAAAATGGGAGAAACTGCCGATGGCGTAAGGTGGATGCTTTTCTGGGATCCCATCATTAAAGGTTCTATAGGCAGCACAACGTTCACAAGAGTTGAATACAAGCTGTACCGGCATGACACGGCGGGGAATGCCACATTTTTCGCTTTGGTTGTCGACCGGGACAGATTTGAAATGATCATGAAACCCGAAGATGTCGAAAAATACACGTATTCAATTGAAGCTGTCGCTTACAGGCCGGACGGCTCTTCGGTCCCTTTCTATTCGTCGACTAAAGTGTCGCTCGTGGAACAGATACCGGAGTATCCGACTGCGCCGGAATTTGTTAAAAGTTTCCCGACAGCCGATCCCATACCGCTTGTGTTTGACGACCTGCTGACGTCAAACAGCGCGACGCTTCTGTGGAAGGTACCTGTTTCCGGCGACGGGAAAGTTGACACCGAGGTTTATTACGATCTTTATCTCGTTGATAAAATTGAAGAGATGAGCACACTTCCGATAACGAAAAGGATCGGCACAAACATAACCATGACGCGCGCGAATGAGGTCAGGGAACTGGAAACGGGAAGGCTTATCGGCTACCGTTATACAATAAACGGCCTCAATTCGAACTCGACATATTACGCGGTTCTTATAGCGAAAAAGAACTTTATAATCGAAAGCGAAGACGGTTTTATGGTGTCGCGCCCGTATGCGTCCGACCCGGCGATAAAGGTAATAATAACGCGCCCCGACGCCGAGATGGACAAACCCATCGCGCCGCCTTCTCCGCCGTTCAGGCTCAAACCGGGCGACGATTCGATCCGCGGAAACGAAATAATACTGCAGCTTGAAAAATCATGGCTCGAAATGTATCATTCGGGTTTAAAGAAATGGCTGTATGTCGTCGGCAGGGACGATCCCGAAAGAGGCAGGGAAGAGAGCTATTATAACGAAAACAATTCGTTTGATTATGATGATTATGTTCAAAATCAAAACCTTCCGGACGGAGACGCAAACAAGAAACCCGCGAGAACTGTGGATTATCCGGCCGGCTGGCAGGTAAAAATACACTGCGTTGAGTATGATGATGCCCTTCAGATAGTTAAGTCGATAACCGGAAGGGATTTTGTCTCATACAGCGATCTGAGCCGTAATTATATTTTATCCTTACAAAAGCAGATTGAACCGGTACCCGTTCCGGATTTGAAACCTGATGAACGGCAGGTTTTCCTGCTTCCCGTACGCAACCTTGATCCTAATACGACATACCTGATTTGGGTAACCGTATCAAACAGCACGGGGACTCTTGAGTCCGATCCTTCCGATCCGCTGCTTATTACCACACTGCCCGATTTCCCGCCCGTTGTTGAAACGCCTGTCGTGCCGACGGATCTGAAAGGCATCGCGGCCGATACTTACGTTGATCTGTTCTGGAGTTACCTTCCCGGATACAGCTATAACATAAGCTACGCGGCCGAAGATGACAGGACGAAGGCTATCGGGACAGTAACGGTTTCCTACGAGCAGCTGCGTTACGAGCCTTCATACAGGATCGCGGCTTTAAATGCGAATACCGTCTATTATTTCTGGATCCAGGCCCTTGCCCCGTCCGAACGGGGCGGGTTTACCGCGTCCGACTGGAGCAACTCGATCGCAGTGAAAACCGAGCCGTACAACCCTCCGCCTAAACCGAGGGGTTTTGGAATAAAGGGTACACCTGACGCGATAACCGAGACAAGTATCTTTTACGAATGGATTCCCGACGAATCGGTTACGTTCATCCTTGAAATTTCAGAAAACGCCGATTTTTCGGATTCCGTCGAATACAGTGTGAACGGGTCGGAATACCAGGCTACGGGTCTGAAATCGAACTACCGGTATTTTGCGAGGCTTTATTCATACAGCGCCGCTACGGGTTTACGCTCCGAACCGAGTCATGTCGTGATGGTCGTGACAAGAAAGGGACGCGGCGAATACGATGCCGATGTCCCGCTTGATGATATCCCCGTAGGGGACATGCTCGTAATTGACGCGATAGCAATTGACGGCGTTTGGAACGCAAAAGCCGTTGATGTCAACGCGCACAGGCTGTCCGAGAAAATCAGGCAGTCGGTCGCCGGTACATTTTCGGTGGATTTGACCGTTCCGCCGCCCGGAACGAAAACGATAAGGCTTGAACTCGGCGGCGAGGTATTGGAAACACTCGCGGGGACAAACCGTACGCTTATTGTCAGAACGCCCGGATTTGATATATATGTTTTCCCCGGATGCTTCCTGCAGGATACATATTTCAGGCTGAAACAAAGCCTCCGCGGCATATCGTTAAGGATTGACGTGCGTCCGAACCCGGGCGATATAAAGCCTGAGAACAGCATGCGGCTGATGGCTCCGATAACCGAAATGAAGGTGTACGCAGGGCGTGAAGAAAGCTTCTTTTTGCTTGAAGATTTCACAAAACCGGTAAAAGTCCTTTTACCGATAGAAAATACCGTCGAAGCGGATAAAATAAAAGTAAGGCATTTTGATCCCGTACGGTTGAAATGGGAAAAGGTTGATTATACATGGCTTGCTTCACAGCAGAAATTTGCCGTATACCCGAAAAAAAGCGGCGCTGTCGCCGCAGCAGCGACAAAGCCTGCGGGTATTGTCACGGGAAGCGGAATAGAGCAGACGCTCAAAAATATTCTTTCAATATACCGGATGCCTTCCATCAATCCGGACAATCCGGTGCTGGAAAAGGAACTTACCGTAACCGAAGGTATAAAGCATTTGATGGATATTATTCCGTATGAATATCAAAACGGCGATGTAGCGGAAAAAGCATTAAGGGCGGGTTTACTGCTGCCGGGATCTGCGAACGGAAACGCTCTTTTCAGCAAAGAAGAGGCCGTTTATGCCGCTGTTGCGGTGTACCGCAAAAAAACAGGTCAAAACATATCGGATTTGTCACAGGTATTGTCGCAGATTCCGGATGCGTCCGAAATCCGGCCGCAGTACAGATCAGCCGTAGCTTTCGCGTTAGGCAATGGCATTGTTTCTGAAAGCGGAGGCATGTTTTCGCCAAAAATGCCGATAACACGATCGGAATTGTTGGTTATAATTGAAAATATTCTTATCATGACAGGTGAAATATGATAAAATCAATACAGAGATTTAATCGGATTGGTAATTCCGTTCGTTTTTCCAAAGTGGAAAATATGGTTTAAATCGCCAAAAAGATGACAATTATTTATAAGGAAGAAGCGGCAAAAACCGCCTTAATAAAGCGATTTGAAATTGAACATAATACTATTGGAGAAACTCAGAAAAAAGTCCGATTGGAAAATTAGTTTACATAAGACAAAAAGGGAGCGAAAACATGAGCGTATTTATTATTGACGGCGGAGTTCCGCTTAAAGGTTCCGTTCGGATAAGCGGCGCAAAAAATGCCATTCTTCCTTCGCTGGCTGCATGTCTGTTAACGGAGGAAAAAACCATATTAAAAGATGTTCCGGATCTTGAAGATGTACATACAATGTGTAATCTTCTTAATTCATTGGGAGCCGGAACCTTTTTCAATAAGCAGGAAAAGGAAATAACCGTAGATGCGTCGTCGATCAATAAATATACAGCCCCCTACGAGCTTGTCAATCAAATGAGGGCTTCATTTCTTGTTATGGGTCCGCTTCTGGCGAGAAAAGGCAGGGCAAAGGTTTCACTTCCGGGAGGGTGTGCGATTGGCAGCAGGCCTGTTGATCTCCATCTTAAAGGTTTATCCGCTCTTGGCGCTAATATAAATACCGGTCACGGATATGTCGAGGCAAGCGTTAAGGGAAGGCTCACCGGAGCGAGAATATATCTTGACTTTCCAAGCGTCGGCGCGACTGAGAACATATTGATGGCTGCGGTCCTGGCTAAAGGCCGGACAATAATAGAAAACGCGGCAACCGAGCCCGAAGTTGTCAATCTAGCCACACTGCTTGTATCAATGGGCGCGAATATAACAGGAGCGGGAACGGATACGATACGCGTTGTCGGAACCAACCGGCTGCATGGAACCGAGCATGCGATTATACCCGACCGCATTGAAGCAGGAACGTTTATGCTGGCTGCCGCGATTACAGGCGGTAGTATCACTATAGAAAATGTTATGACCGAACATATAAAACCTATAAGCGCTAAACTCAGGGAATCCGGTGTTGAAATCTCGGAAGAACTGGGCATTGTTCATGTGAAATCTTCACCGAACCTGAAAGCGGTGGATATAAAAACGCATCCGTACCCGGGATTTCCTACGGATATGCAGGCGCAAATGACATCTTTTCTAAGCCGTGCTGAAGGAACCAGCATGATTGTCGAAACGATATTTGAGAACAGGTTTATGCATATAAGCGAGCTTAAACGCATGGGCGCAAGGATTAAAATTGACGGGCGCACTGCCATTATAGAAGGCCAGGTACCGTTAATGGGAGCCCAGGTTAAAGCCACCGATTTAAGAGCCGGCGCGGCTTTGATTCTTGCAGGCCTTTGTGCCGAAGGCAAAACCGAAATAAGCAATATACATCATATCGACAGGGGCTATGAAAGAATGGAGGAAAAGCTAAAGGCACTGGGCGCAAAAATAAGAAGAGAATAGAAATTACTCGTTAAGTTCATCAAGCGTAAGTCTGAAACTCGGTATAAAATGTTCCATGAAATAGTCGGCTTCGGGCATATTCATGTTTTTAATTTTTTTCACTGTCGCTTCGGCAGCTTTTTTAAATTCGGTATTTCCGGCCTTTTCCTCTTCCAGGCATTTAATATACGCGCATATGCGGTCGGCGGCCTTTACAATCCTGCCTTCATCCGACGATTCGTCATAAAAAAGAATGCCACGGTAAACATCTCTCAGTTCTTCGGGGAGCATTGTAAGAAGCTTCTCTTTCGAAATATCTTCCATATCCTTGTATGCTTTTTGCATCAGCGGATTGAAATATTTAATCGGAGTGGGCATATCACCGGTAAGCGCTTCGTTTGAGTCATGATAAAGCGCAAGTACCGCTATGCGTTCCGGATTAACGTTTCCGCCGAAATACACGTTTCTTATCACTGCGAGCGCATGGGCTATAACCGATACCTGGTGGCTGTGTTCCTGTATATTCTCAATATTTGTATTACGCATCAGGCTCCAGCGCATAATGTATTTCATGCGCGACAAAAACGCGAAAAACTGGTGTGATTTATCCATTTCGTTCCCCCGGATATAAAACTGGTTTTATTTTATCATAACGCACTTAAACAGTTCAAGAATACGCTAATTCACGCTGTGGTTTTTGTTTATTGCACAAAAGTTCTTTTTCCCATACACCCGAAAATAGCATCAGATTAATGCAGAAACACCCGAACCAGGACCCGCGGGAATAATATGAAAAACTGCCTCTTGAACCTTTGTAATATCGGAAATAATCCTGAAAAGAATAGACGGTCCGGTGCAATTCTCGTTTACCGAACCGTCTAACCTGCTGTGAGCATATGCTCCAGGCAGGACTTTAAAAAGCAGTGCATAAATCTACAGTCCTCCTATGCTGTATCGAAGATGTCCATTTCAGAGAGAGAGATTACTAGCGCAATGGAATCAATCCCTTCGCAGTAGTTTAGCTTTGGATCATCTCCTTTACCAGATTTTGATTAATTTAATGTTTTCGGTGGAACCAACCCCTTTACAATATATTCTGATAATAAATATATCTGATAGGAGTATCCCCTTTACAATAATATAATATTCATTTTTTCTGCAATATATATATACCACCTGGCATGTATTCAAAAACAAATTTTGTTACTCTTTTAAGCTTAATGGTGGTATAATAAGAAAAAATCAGAGGTTTCAAAAGTTCTATGATTAATAATCTTTTTCCGGAGCGTGATCATTTTGCTGAAAAAACTGCTGCTTGAAACGGCAACGATATGTATATACCGCAATCTTCTTGAGGATGAGGCGGTTAAAAGCTTTATAAACCTTCTCAGGATGCTTGAAACGCCTGACTGTACGATAGACCGGGTATTGAACTCATACTGTTCGGTTTACCATATACTGCTGGAAAATAATACTCCGAGCTTTTATGAATATGTTAAAAATGCCGTGCTGCGCGATGAAAACAGCTTTTCGCTTGCGTGTGAAAAAGGGATAATCGAAGACAACGAGACAATTAAAGAACAGGCGAAAAGAGATCTTGCCGTAATCGGAAGCATGGCTTTGGTTAAGTGTGAAGATATAAAGGAACGGATGAAGGATAAGTTCTCCGAAAACCGTGAAGCCGTTGAAGTCATCTCAGGCCTTCCGGACTGGAACGCTATGCGGACAAACGAAGAGGAACGCATATCCTTTGAGTACTGTTATGAAAGCCTGGCGTCGTGGTACCGTAAAAACGGGGCGGGTGTATTTTCACAGCATTCTTTTTTCACATGGGACGGGCATAAAAAGGAACTTGTTCCTGTTAAAAACCCCGATCCGGTTACGCTGGACAGGTTGTATCTTTTGGACAGCCAGAAAGAAACGGCGATCAGGAATACAGAAATATTCCTTAGCGGTATCGAAGCAAACAATATTTTGTTCTACGGTGACAGGGGCACCGGAAAATCATCAATGGTAAAAGCGATAGCGAATAAATACTACGACAGAGGGTTAAGGCTTATTGAAGTGCCGAAGGAACATCTCGACCAGATACCTGTTATTACATCACGGCTTTCGGGCAGAGGGCTTAAGTTTATCCTGTTTATTGACGATCTTGCCTTTGAAAACAATGAAGAGAAATACACGGCGCTAAAAGCGGTGCTTGAAGGCGGTATTGAGCATAAACCTTCAAATATCCTTTTGTACGCGACTTCTAACAGGCGGCACCTTGTGAAGGAGAAGTTTTCCGACAGGATAGGGCTTAGCTCCGACAACCCGGATGATGAGGTGCGGGCGAGGGACAGCATGCAGGAAAAACTTTCGCTGGCCGATCGGTTCGGAATAACGATAGTCTTTTCATCTCCGCTGAAAAATGAATACCTTGAAATAGTCCAAAAAATGGCCGAAGAAGAAAACCTCGGGATTGAACTTGCGGTTCTGAACAGAAAAGCGATGCAGTGGGAAATGATGTACAACGGGATGTCGCCGAGAACGGCGAGGCAGTTTATCAACTGGATAAAAGCCGAAGAGAAGTATGGGTTTGGAAATTGAAACAGGCGATGAAAGAGGGGAAAAAAATGAGAGCAGTTATTACGGTTATCGGTTATGACCGCGTTGGCCTTATTGCCGGGATTAGTGCCGTGCTTGCCGAATCGAACGTAAACATACTGGATATCTCGCAGACTACGATGCAGGGTTTTTTTACAATGATGATGCTTGTTGATCTTGACGGTCTTAATACTGATTTTTCCGAGCTTAAAAAACGGCTTGAAAATAAAGGAAAAGAGCTTGGGGTTGACGTTCGGATTCAGAGGGAAGAAATATTTAAAAGCATGCACCGGATTTAAACAAAAAATATGCCTGAAGGGATAGCAAAGCAGTTGCCTTCGTTATTTAGACGGCGGTAACACAGGCGGGGGAGTCGTGTATGATAAATCAATATGAAATTTTGGAAACAATACGGATGATCCAGAATGAAAAACTGGACATTCGCACAATAACAATGGGAATATCACTGAGAGACTGCTGCAGCGAAGACAGCGAGAAAAGCTGCGAAAAAATATATGACAAGATTACAAGGTGCGCGAAGAATCTTGTAAAAACGGGGGAAGATATTGAAAGGGAATTCGGCATACCTATAATAAATAAAAGAATCGCGGTTACTCCTGTCTCAATAATAGCCGAAAGCAGTAAAAACACCGACTTTATCCGGTTTGCAAAAACGCTCGACAGGGCGGCAGCCGAAACAGGCGTTAACTTCATCGGTGGGTATTCCGCGCTTGTACATAAAGGTTTTACCGACGGCGACAGGCTGTTTATAGAATCAATACCTTATGCTTTATCTGAAACCGAAAGAGTATGCTGTTCGGTTAACGTGGCTACAACAAGAACCGGCATAAATATGGATGCGGTAAAACAGATGGGAGCAATTATCAAGGAAACTGCCCAAAGGACCGCTGACAAGGGTGGAATCGGATGCGCGAAACTTGTCGTATTTGCGAACGCAGTTGAGGATAACCCGTTTATGGCGGGAGCTTTTCACGGCATTGGCGAACCCGAATGCGTAATAAACGTTGGTGTGAGCGGCCCTGGTGTCGTAGCGGCCGCGCTGAAAAAAGTCAAAGGCGCCGACTTCGGAACCGTTGCAGAAACAATAAAAAACACCGCATTTAAGATAACAAGAATGGGGCAGCTTGTAGCAAGGGAGGCATCGAACCGTTTAGGAGTATCATTCGGTATTGTTGATCTGTCTCTTGCGCCTACTCCCGAGATCGGTGACAGTGTTGCGAGGATCCTTGAAGAAATGGGGCTTGAACGGTGCGGAACACACGGCACAACAGCAGCGCTGGCCCTTTTGAACGACGCGGTGAAAAAAGGCGGTATTATGGCTTCTTCATATGTCGGGGGATTAAGCGGCGCATTTATACCCGTTAGTGAGGATGAAGGCATGACCAACGCGGTAAAATGCGGTGCGTTGTCAATTGATAAGCTTGAAGCGATGACCTGTGTCTGTTCCGTTGGCCTTGATATGATTGCCGTGCCCGGAGATACTCCTGCTTCAACCATTTCGGCGATTATTGCGGATGAGGCCGCAATCGGCGTTATCAACCAGAAAACAACCGCCGTCAGGATCATACCTGTGCCGGGAAAGAAAGAAGGAGACACGGTGGAGTTCGGCGGACTTTTAGGTTCGGCCGTCGTAATGTGTGTAAACAAATTCTCATCCGAGGAGTTTATTTCGCGCGGGGGAAGGATACCTGCCCCTCTGCACAGCCTGAAAAACTGAACGTTTTGGAGAATTGATATAATTTATTGTTATATATCGGCTTATCTGGGTATATATAACGAGGCGGGGATTAATACCCCGCTCCACCTCTATAGGTTACAAAACCGGCTTTTGGATGCGAGTGGTGAGCAAAACCATATAATTTTTTCCGGAAGGATGATTGACATAATGGAAGTCTTAAGGAAAATCATAAACGGTATTTTAATAGTCGGAATAGAAGGCCAGATTCGCATTTCAACGCAGAATGAGTTCAAGGAGTTTTTCAGTAGACTTGTAGAAGAAAACAGCAGCGGCACTGTCATCTTAGACATGGCCGGAATAGGATATATCAACAGTGCGGGGATAGGCATGATAGTCGATTCGTTCAGAAAATTCAGGGAAAACGGCGGTAGGTTTGTCCTGTGCAGCCTTATGCCCGATATAGAAAAGCTTTTCGAGGTTACGAAACTGAACCGTTTCATAGAAATATATCCAAGTGAGGAAGAAGCGATAAAGAAGATTAATGAATAAACCGGCTTATTATAATTCTTATTCGCCGGTAGCCGAACGCGGAATAATTAATATGGCAAGACAGGGGTGGTTTTTATGGAGCCGAAAGTGTTTGAGCTTGGAGATCTCGTTGAAATGAAAAAACAGCATCCGTGCGGGAGCAAGATATGGAAAGTGGTTCGGACCGGAGCCGATATCCGGATCGAATGCCAGGGCTGCCGTCATCAGGTTATGATGCCAAGAAGCAAATTCGAGAAATATATGAAAAGGACGGTAAACCCTGAAGAATAAATTGGTTTTTTAAAAAGGCCTTTTAACAAACGAAAAATTGTGATAAAATATGTTCTGCAAAAGTAATAAAACGCGGGTGTAATTTAGTGGCAGAATATCAGCTTCCCAAGCTGACCGTGTGGGTTCGATTCCCATCACCCGCTCCAGAATATACCGCCTGTTGATAGAATTTTTATCGACAGGCGGTTTTTATTTAATCTGGAAAAGCATAAATCGAGGACAATGCCGGAAAAAAAACGCCAAATCTTGTACTTGATTTTTCCAGTTATTTCTGCAATAATAAGTATAATAAACGCGCGTTTACAGGCATAGTGCAATATGAAAAGTGAAGATATTGCCAGGCTGGCGGGTGTTTCGAGAAGCACTGTTTCAAGGGTGATAAATAATTACAGCAATGTGCCCGAAGAAACCCGCCGCAAGGTCATGAAGGTAATAGAAAAATACAATTACAGCCCGAACAGTTCCGCAAGAGCGCTTGCCGGCAAAAGAACCGACACGATAGGCCTGTTTATTGTGAGCATTGCTGAAAGAAACAGCGCCACTCGTGTTTACCAAAACAACTATTTTTCACCTTTCATTGAAGCGGTGATTGATACGGCGAACGCAAGGGGCGTTTATGTTCTTGTGCACTCGATTTTTTCGGTGCGCGATTACGCTAAGATAAAACAGGCTTTCATTGAAAGAAGAATGGACGCAGGAATTATTGTCGGTACTGAAAAAAATATAGGCGTTATTGCGGAAGTCGCGGCAATGGGATACCCGCTTGTTATCATCGACTATTCGCCGGAGGATATTATGCAGCTTGTCGGAAAAGGGAGAATAGCGGTAATTAACTCAACGGATGACAAAGGAACTCGGGAAATGATAGAATACCTTCTCGGTTCAGGCCATAAGGATATAGGTATATTGGCAGGAAGAGACAATACATATTCCGGAAGGGTGCGGTATGAAACATACAGAGAAACGCTAATCAAAAACGGAATTGAACCGCGTGCGGAGTGGGACCTGAAAGGCGAATTCATAAAAAAAATTGCCGAGCAGGCTGTAACCCGCCTTATAAAAACCGGAAACCTTCCTACGGCGCTATTCTGCTGCAACGATGACATGGCCATATCCGCAATGGATGTATTGTTACGTGAGAATATAAAGGTCCCGGATGATATATCCATAGCGGGCTTTGATGATATAATGCCGGCATCATTGGTAAAACCCGCGCTTACAACCGTCCATGTTCCGATATATGACATCGCGAGGAAGGCCGTTGAGCTTGTTCTTGAAATGATAGGTGATACCGCAGGAAATATAAGCGCTTACACAATGGAAACGAAGCTTGTAATACGCGAAAGCTGCAAAAAAACCGGTTAAAAAACATATTTGTTATCTCTTTTCGGTCATCTATGCGTTTAACTATTTTCCGCCTTAAATAACAAACGGGGCGGGCGCCCGTTTTTGTGAACGCGCGTTCATTAAGACAAGGGGGACATTGTATGAAATTTGGGTATTTTGATGACGCAAACAAAGAATACGTAATAATAACGCCAAAAACACCGTACCCGTGGATAAACTATCTCGGTACGCAGGAATTTTTCTCATTGATATCAAACACTTCGGGAGGATACAGCTTTTACCGCGACGCACGCCTTCGAAGAATAACGCGATATCGCTACAACAATGTTCCGGTCGACAGCGGAGGCAGGTATTTCTATGTTTACGATAACGGCGATTACTGGACTCCGGGCTGGATGCCGGTAAAAAGAGAACTTGACAGTTATGAATGCAGGCACGGGCTCGGCTATACTGTGATAACCGGAGAACGCGGCGGTATCAGCGTAAGCCAGCTATCATTCGTTCCACTTGGCTTCAACTGCGAAGTGAACAGGGTGACAGTAACGAATACTTCCGCTTCGAAAAAGGAAATTTCATTGTTTTCATTTATTGAGTTCTGCCTGTGGAACGCTTTGGACGACATGACGAACTTCCAGAGGAATTTCAGCACCGGCGAGGTAGAGGTAGAAGGCTCGGCGATATACCACAAGACCGAATACAGGGAACGCAGGAACCACTATGCCTTTTACTGGGTGAACACCGAAATCGAAGGTTTTGATACGGACCGCGAAACGTTTGTCGGCTTGTACAACGGTTTTGACTGTCCCCGCGCGGTGGCTTCCGGCAAATCCTTCAATTCAATCGCAAGCGGATGGTCGCCGATTGCGTCACATCATATAAGAATGGAACTTGAACCGGGGGAACGGAAAAGTTTTAATTTCGTACTCGGTTATGTCGAGAACGCGGGTGCGGAAAAGTGGGAAAGAAAAGGCGTAATAAACAAGAGAAAAGCGAAAGAGATGCAGGCGGCGTTTTCTTCGGACTCAAGCGTTGAAAACGCGCTTTGCAAGCTGAAAGAATACTGGAATGATCTTTGTTCAAAATTTGTCGTAAACAGCGACGATGAAAAGCTAAACCGCATGGTTAACATATGGAATGCGTATCAATGCATGGTCACGTTTAACATGTCAAGAAGCGCGTCGTATTTTGAATCGGGAATAGGCCGCGGCATTGGTTTCAGGGATTCAAACCAGGATATCCTCGGTTTTGTCCACCAGGTTCCCGAAAGGGCGCGCGAAAGAATACTTGATCTTGCGTCAACGCAGTTTGAAGACGGCAGCGCGTATCACCAGTACCAACCGCTTACTAAAAAAGGAAACGAGGATATAGGAAGCGGCTTCAACGACGACCCGCTTTGGCTTATACTGTCCACGGCGCAATATATCAAAGAAACGGGAGATTTTAATATCCTTGATGAAATGGTCCCGTTCAACTGTGACGAAAATAACAAGGCATCACTTTTTGAGCATTTAAAACGCTCATTTTACCATGTTGTAAACAATCTCGGCCCGCACGGCCTTCCGCTGATTGGCAGGGCCGACTGGAATGACTGCCTTAACCTTAACTGTTTTTCAACAAATCCCGACGAGTCATTCCAGACATGCGGGCAGGCTGACGGCAGGGTTGCAGAATCGGTGCTTATAGCGGGAATGTTTGCCGCTATCGGCCCGGAGTACGTCGAACTGTGCAAAAGGCGCGGACTGTATGACGAGGCGCAGAAAGCGCAGACGCATATCGACAATATGATTAAAGCCGTGCTTGAACACGGATATGACGGGGAATGGTTCCTGCGCGCATATGATAACTATGGTAAAAAGATAGGCAGCAGGGAATGCAGCGAAGGGCAGATTTTTATAGAATCGCAGGGCTTTTGCGTTATGGCGGGCATAGGCGTTAAGGAAGGATTGGCCGAAAAGGCGCTTGATTCGGTTAAGGAAAGGCTGGATTCAAAATATGGAATTGTCCTGCATACTCCCGCCTATACCGAATATGACCTGAACAAGGGCGAGATAACTTCATATCCGCCCGGATACAAGGAAAACGCCGGGATCTTCTGCCATAATAACCCGTGGATAGCGATAGCCGAAACAGTTTTGGGAAGAGGGGACAGGGCTTTTGAAGTTTATTCGAAAACAGCCCCGGCGTATCTGGAAGAGGAAAGCGATATCCATAGGACCGAACCGTACGTCTATTCGCAGATGATCGCCGGGCCGGATTCGCCGCGGTTCGGTGAAGCAAAAAATTCATGGCTTACGGGGACCGCTTCGTGGAACTATTTCGCCGTCACGCAGTATATATTGGGAGTAAGGCCGGAATATGACGGGTTAAGAATTGATCCATGCATTCCCGCGGGATGGACAGGGTTTACCGTGAAACGGGTTTACCGCGGAGCGGAATACAATATTGCCGTACAAAACACAAACAACGTCTGCAAGGGAGTTTCCAAACTGATTGTAGACGGCGAGGAAATTCAAGGCAATATAATTCCTTTTATTCCCGGCAAGAAAGCATATAACGTTTTATGCATAATGGGCAAATAAACAGCGGCAATAATAACAAAAAGGGGAAATGCTGTTATCATCTCCCCCAAATGGCATTTTCCCTTGCCCCCCTTGCCGCGACCCGAATTTACCGGCTTATAACATGGCCTGTTTCATTTTATGAACATATTCTGTTACGTACGGAACGCAATTTTCGCGGTACTGTTCAATTATCTTCACAATCGCGCTTCCTACAATAACACCATCGGATATCTCGCAAATCCGTCCTGCCTGTTCGGGGCTTGAAATTCCAAATCCAACGGCACAGGGGATATCCCTGATTTCTTTAACGAGTTTTATCATTTCGATTACATCATCGCCAATCTGGTCACGCATACCCGTTACCCCGAGTGACGAAACACAGTACAGGAACCCGCCGGCATCCCCGGCAATCATGCGTATCCTTTCATGTGATGTCGGAGAAATCATGTGGATAAGCTCAACACCGTATTTACGGCAGTAAGGGAGAAATTCATCCCTCTCCTCGTATGGGACATCAGGAACAATAATTGCGCAAACCCCGGTTTCCGAGCAGTTTTTCATAAATTTCTCCGGCCCGCAGGAAAAGACAGGGTTCGCATATGTCATAAAGGCAATCGGGACATCGCATGTAAGCCGTACCCGGCGCAGCATTTCAAATATTCTATCGGTTGTTGTGCCCGAAGAAAGAGCGCGTATATTCGCCTGCTGGATAACAGGCCCTTCCGCAACCGGATCTGAAAACGGAATGCCAAGTTCGATTAGATCGGCGCCCGCTTCGGCCATCCCGGTAATAAGCCTCTCTGTTATTTCGAGGGACGGATCGCCTGCAGTGATAAACGGTATAAAAGCTTTTCCGTCTTTAAAAACCCGTTTAAAATCAGTCATGAATGCGCACCCCCCTGTATCTTGCTATTGCCGCTACATCTTTGTCCCCGCGCCCCGACAGGTTTATAACGATAATTTTGTCATTGTCCAACTTTGGAGCTAGCTTTATCGCATACGCAACGGCATGCGCGCTTTCAACGGCGGGGATTATTCCTTCTACTTTTGACAGGTATTCAAATGCGTCAACCGCCTCATCATCTGTAACCGCGACATATTCCGCGCGCCCGACGTCTTTCAGGTACGAGTGTTCCGGCCCGACCCCCGGGTAATCGAGTCCAGCCGATATCGAATAAACGGGCGCGATCTGGCCGTATTCATCCTGGCAGAAATATGACTTCATCCCGTGAAAAATCCCCAATTTACCGACCATCATAGTAGCCGCTGTTTCAAAAGTATCAACGCCCTTTCCGGCCGCCTCACAGCCGATAAGGCGAACGGAGCGGTCTTCTATGAAATCGTAAAACAGCCCTATTGCGTTGCTTCCACCACCGATACATGCCAACAGAACGTCGGGAAGCCTGCCTTCCAATTCTATTATCTGCTTTTTAACTTCCCTGCCTATTATGCTTTGATAATCGCGCACAATGGTCGGGAACGGATGCGGTCCCATAACCGAGCCAATTACATAATGCGTAGTGTCGATGCAGCGCGTCCATTCGCGGAGCGTTTCATTAACGGCATCCTTCAGCGTCTTTGTTCCCGAATCAACAGGATGAACCCTGGCGCCCAAAAGCTCCATGCGGTATACGTTCAAAGCTTGCCTTTCGGTGTCTTCCCTTCCCATGTATATGTCACATTCAAGCCCAAGCAGCGCTGCCGCAGTAGCGGTCGCAACCCCGTGCTGCCCGGCCCCGGTTTCGGCAATAACTCTTTTTTTACCCATATACTTCGCAAGCAGCGTCTGCCCGAGTACATTGTTAATCTTGTGTGAACCGGTATGATTAAGATCCTCGCGCTTCAGGTAAATTTTCGCTCCTCCGAGGTCGGTGGTCATTTTTTCGGCATAATACAGCAAAGAAGGCCGGCCTGCGTAGTTTTTCAGCAAATAATCAAGCTCAGCCTGAAAGCAGGGATCATTCTGCGAACTGATATATGCCTGTTCCAGTTCTATAAGGGCCTTCATCAGTGTCTCGGGAACATATTGCCCCCCGTGGACGCCAAACCTTCCTGTTGGCATAAAAACATCACATCCTTTATATAAATAAAAAAACTTCTGCCCCGAACAGGGACAAAAGTTTAACTTCTGCGGTGCCACCCACATTGGCGGTAAAAACCGCCCGCTCGTTTCGTATACTGACATATACTCCCTTCTGGTAACGGCAAGGATCCCGTCGGCGCCTACTGTAATTTCGGGCCGCCCTCGCAAGCCCATTCGGAATACCATTTATAACCGCGCTCTCACCATCCGCGGCTCTCTGAGTATAAAAGGGTATTCTTACTATTCTTGCTCATTGGTTTATCTTATTTAAGTCTGATAATAGCACGGATGATATAATCTGTCAACAAAATGCTGAGTATTCCGGTTATACCGCCGCTAATGCTCATACGCACAATAGCATTCCAGAACGTTTAACAGCTGAAAAATTAATTGCTAAACTGGAACAATCAGACGTTTACAATAACATTTTATATAAATTATTAAAAAAATAGCATTATAAGCCAGGCGCAAAAAAAGGTGAATTGTAAAGTTTAAGTCTGTTGGACAAAGTAAAGTCTGTTTGTCAAAGTAATATCTACAAAAAAGAAGTTTGAATTAATAGCTTTTTCACGAATGACACT
>Ga0209537_1002460_pt1 | contig 18456 bp, 19 predicted proteins | sample BioPla4DNA1_FD_187698 | JGI IMG/M metagenome (GOLD analysis project Ga0209537, IMG submission 187698) | Biogas fermentation microbial communities from Germany - Plant 4 DNA1 (SPAdes) (version 2) | ecosystem: Engineered > Bioreactor > Anaerobic > Digestate | place: Bielefeld, North... | reverse complement strand
TTAGCAGTTGGCGTTAGCGAACCCTTGAAAAACCAATGAGCCAAATGGCAAAATTAGGATGAGAGGGCTTATTTGTCATGCCCTTATATCTATTCCCTTTGCCCTCTACGAGGTAAAGACTTCATTTGGCGAATGTTTGTCAAGGGCAACTGCGGTTAGTTGCAGCTAACTTCAGTTTGTTGGTAGTTTTGAAGCTAGTTTTTCATAAACTTTTTACAGTACCTAATTAAAATAAGGCATAATATAATATAACATATATCAACACAATTTTCAAATAAATTCGCAAATTGTTTTAATTATATTCTATTTTATGACATTTTAAATCAATATAATAGAAAACACTAAGCAAAAATGATTCGCAAAATATTCATAATCAACTAATTATATACTTTCTCAGAAAATTCATGCAAACGAACCTATCTTTAGTACAGGTTTATATGTAGAATACCTGTAAATTCATATTAATATAAAACCTTTTATCAAACATATCTCATAAAGAATGAATTATTTGTCGATGTATCAAAATTAATACCAATATAATTAAAATTATTGTTAAAATTCTAAATTTTTTGTACTAGAATTTAATGGTGCTTAAAAATCTATTAATTTCTATATGGACTGTATTCTCATAAATTATTTTTGAATAGTAGAATTTAGTCATTCTATTGTCACAAGTATTTAGTTATTTTGGAAAGGAGAATTTGTATGAATAACTTGTTTAGTCCTATATCAAAATTAATGGGAAAACTTAAATATGGCAGAAAATTTTTGCTTATTAGTTTACTATTTTTGGTACCTATTGTAGTATTGCTGACTATGTGGATATCCTATCAAGTAAAAAGTATAAAACTGATGAACGAGGAAAGAAAAGGTGTAGAGAAAATAGCAAAAGTTTATCCACTTATTTTACAAGTACAATCCCATCGTGGCCTTGTCAATGGATATAAAAACGGAAATAGGTCTGTAGAAGAAGATATTGAAGAAATTCGTAGAAGTGTAAATGATCAATTTGATTTTATCTATACCCAAATGTTAGATTATCCGCAAGTAAAAAAGCAATTTGAGCTTGCGCAAGACTCATGGGTATCGTTAACTAAAGACATTGATACTATAGATGCACCAAAGAGTTTTGATATGCATTCGGAAATAATTTCACAATTGTTAGAAACTATTAAGTTTATTGCAGATGAATACAATATGACATTGGATTCAGATTTAATCACCTATTACTTGATGCAAATGTATTCAAATAACTTACCTAGTATTACTGAAACTATTGCAATCATAAGAGGAACTGGTAATGGAGTACTATCCAAGGGTTATTCATCAACAGAGGAAATTATTTCACTTAATACATACATGAATTCTTATAAAAAGTTAATGACAGAATTAAACCAATCCTTACTTCGCTTAGGTGTGGACTTTGATAGTGAATTCAATCAATTATCAACTAAGTTAAAAGAAACTGAAGAAAAAGCTTCTCTATATAAAGATACAGTAACCAAAGAAATAATATTAAAATCTAATTACACAATGGATCCTTCAACTTATTTTTCAGAAGGCACCGAAACTATTAATGTTATTTCTTCCACGATGACAGAATTAGAAAAAACCCTTATAAGTGTACTTAAGCAAAATGTAAACGCTTTAACACAACATATGATACTTGTATTTAGTATGATATTAGTGCTAATGTTAATCGTTTTATGCTTATATATTGGATTTTATATAAATGTAATTTCTTCAGTTAAAACATTGCAGCATAGTTCAAAACTTATGGCAGATGGTGAATTTGGCTGCGAAATTATACTAAATACACAAGATGAGTTATTACAAGTTGGTAATGCAATGAACCAAATGAGAATATCAGTTGGAGATATTATAAAAGAGAATCAAGATATTTCTGTTCAAACCCAAGAAGCTTCAAATATACTAAGTATTGTTGCACATGAAGTTTCCCAAACTATGAAACAGGTAGCTGAATCTGTTCAAATTGTGTCAGAAGGAAGTGTAAAACAGTCAGATTCAATTAATGAAACAAATGCAGCCCTCAACGATGTAACAAATGCGGTTAATCACATTGCTAATGCGGCATCAGATCTTGCTCATGTTATGCAAGTAACATCAGAAAATGCTATGACCGGCGGCAATCAATTATTAAAGACCATTGAACAGATGAATAATATAAAAACATCTCAATCAGATAGTTTATCCATTGCAGAAAGTTTAGCAGTATATTCAACAGAAATGGAGGAAGTTATAAATATTATAGTAGATATAGCTTCTAAAACAAAGCTACTTGCATTAAACGCTAATATTGAGGCAGCACGAGCTGGAGAAGCTGGAAGAGGCTTTGCTGTTGTAGCAAATGAAGTTGGTAAGTTAGCTGAACAGACATCTAAGTCAGTTAATATAATTTCTACAAGATTAAGTGAAATGATAAATCTTATTCAAAAAAATGTGGATGTTATAAACCACATGAGTAAAGAAACAGATTTAGGACTACAAGCAATAGACAATACGAAGATAACAATAGAACAAATATTTGATGATATTCGACTAGCTTCAGGGCAAATCCAAGAAGTTTCATCTACTACACAAGAAATATCTGCTGAAATGGAAGAAATGGCTGCAACAATGTCAGAAATTAGTAATTTTTCGAATACAAGTAGTCAAGAAGCAGTAAATATGGCAACAGCTACAGAGGAACAGTTAGCAACAATAGAGCAAATAGAGGAATCTGCACAAAACTTAAGAGTATTATCTAATAAACTAAAAGAACAGCTAAATAAAATTAAAGTATCATAGGAATTATGTGTACTATAAAAGACATTGTAATTATACGAAGACCATTTCAGATAATATTTATCTGAAATGGTTTTATTCCCATCAATAAGAAAGTATAGCTGTTTGCTTCATGGTATTAGTATTTGCAAAATATCAATATTTTATGATAGTATTGCCTTTAAAGCTTTTCTAGCTTTTGAAATAGTTAAAGGTAAACCCTCTATCTCAAACCCATCCTTTTCCTTTAAAACTTCCATCATATGGCCTATATGTGGCAATCGTAAGTTAACCCTTCGGATGGTGTCTTTATCTGAAAAAATCTCCTCCGGTGTACCATGAGTAACTATTTTACCTTCATGCATTACAAATACCTTATCACATAAAATAGGAACCATATCTATATCGTGAGTAGATATAATTATTGATATACCAAGCTCCTGCTGCATTTCCTTTAAAAAAGTCATTATTTCCTCAGCTCCCTTTGGATCTAGACCTGCTGTAGGTTCATCCAATATAATAACTTTAGGTTCCATAGCTATAACTCCAGCAATTGCAACTCTTTTTTTTTGTCCAAAACTCAATGCATGAGTTGGTTTATCTTTTAAGTTAGAAATACCAGTTCTATTAATTGCATAATTTACTCTTTTTCTTACTTCTTCTTCAGGAAGCCTTAAATTAATTACACCAAAGGACACGTCTTGATACACGCTAGCTGAAAAAAGCTGATTATCTGGATCTTGAAATACAATTCCAATGGATTTTCTCAAATTAATAAGACCTTTTCTAGAATAATCTATAGGTTTACCCTGAAAAAAAATTTGGCCTTTGGAAGGTTTAAGTATGCCATTAAGAGTATGAAATAATGTGGATTTGCCAGCTCCATTACCCCCGAGAATTGCCGTTATTTCCCCAGCTTTAACCTTCATATTCACATCACATAAAGCTTTAGTGCCATCAGGATAAGTAAAGCTAATAGAATGTACCTCTAAAATATAATCCTTCATAAAATAAGCCCCCTTCCTTCGGTAATCATAACTATCATTATCAATAAAATATTAATAAGTATAGTATAAAAATAAAGCTTTTTACTGCTTTTATATTCCTCATCTAAAACATTCAATTCCCCATCATAGCCTCTAGATTCTAAGGCTATATAAAGCTCCTTTGCTCTTTTATATGAACGAATAAATAAAGTAGATATAAGAGTTCCTAAAGATTGATATGCAGTGGATAAATTTATATATCCCAATCTTGAATTTTGTGCTATAAAGATGATTTCAGCTGTATTCATTATTATAAAAATAAATTTATATGTAAGTGCTGTCATTTCTAATATTAATTTTGGCGCCTTAAGTTTTCTAAGGGTCGATAATAAATCAATAAAAGGTGTGCTTAAGGATATAAAATATAAACAAGAAACAGATGATATAACCTTAAAAATTAGATGCAAAGCTTTAAAAAATCCTGATTTAGAACACCCTATAAAAAATTTTCCTACTCTAAAAAACCAAAAAAATTTTTCTGGATTTTCAGATATATTTATTACAATAGTTATTACACTTATAAACAAGAATCCCATAGGTATAAGTAGAAACTTAAAATATTTTTTTATAGGAATACCACCGTAATATACGGTGGTATAAAGCATAATAGAAAAAATAATAATAGAAATAAATACATTATCTGCCCATAATCCAACTACTAAAGTTAACAATGAAAATATTAGTTTTTCCATTGGTTGTATACATCTAAGCTTGGAACTATAGGCGTATTTATCCATGCTAATCATTTTCTGCATCCTTTACTTTACGACCTTTAAAAAATCCTAAACCATATCCAATTATTCCCGCACCAATAGAAGCTTGAAGGGCAAAAAGCAAGCTTTCAATTTCACCGCTAGCTGGTTCAAAGATTGGAGAAAACCATGGTTTGTACTGTGAATTTATTTCTGTTATTGCATCTCGTGCTACTACATCAGCACCTTCAAATTCAGCATCCTTAATAATGTAAAGAGGAATTGCAGTTAGAAATATCACTATTAACATTAGTATGATATTTACTTTGAAAAATCTTTTATTTTTATGCTTAATTATCGAACTTTCCACAAATTAGCCCTCCCTTGTCAATAGATTCAAATCTTTCAACTCATCTTTACCATAAGAAGAAAGTACATTAAAAATTATAACAGTAAGAATGCCTTCAGTAATTGCTAAAGGTATTTGTGTTACTGCAAATATACCCATAAACTTAGATAAAGAAGCTATAAATCCTCCTACTTCTGATGGAAAGGCTAAAGCAAGCTGTATTGAAGTTACCACATAGCTAGCAAGATTACCTATGGCAGCTGCTAGAAAAACACTTAACCATTGAGGTCCTTTAAACCTTTGAACTAACTTATAAACTCCATAAGAAACAAAAGGTCCTACTACTGCCATAGAAAAAGTATTAGCTCCCAATGTTGTTAACCCTCCATGGGCTAGTAGTAAAGACTGAAATAAAAGCACTATTAATCCGAAAACAGACATAGCTGTAGGTCCAAACAATATAGCACCAAAACCTATACCTGTAGGATGGGAGCAACTTCCTGTTACTGAAGGAATTTTAAGGGCTGAAAGCACAAAAGAAAAGGCTCCTGCCATAGCAAGTATAATTTTTAAAGTTGGTTTTTCAGTAATAGTCTTTTTTATAGAAAAAAAACCTAATAGAATGAAAGGAATAGTAATTGCTCCCCAAGCTATACACCATGCTGGCTGTAAGAAACCTTCCATAATATGCATAGCTGAAACATTAATGGGCATTAAAAGAAACATAAGCCCAAGTCCAACAGCTAGTTGAACTTTTTTTGACATTTAATCCCCTCCTCAACATATAAAATATTTTTCTAAATTTTTAATAAATAGTCAATCTGAATCCTATAAGCGGTATATTATTTAACTTTAATGTCATATTATGTCAGTATTGTATTGATAGTATATCATTGTTTCAATTAATAATCAATTTATAAATTTAAATAATAAAATAAAACAACTAGGATACTTAATCCAAGTTGTTTTATAATATATCTTTTAGATTATACCTCTCTTTTATTAAGTAATATTAGTAAAATTAACTCACACTCAAAGCCTTCTCTAGTTTATTATTTTTTTACTTTATAATGTTTAATTAAGTTTACAAGCACTAACAGAGCCATATATAGTAGAATAGTAAGTAAAAATATTGCAGATAAATTCTTGGTAACATTAAAAATCTTCTTTGTAAATCCTGTTACAATTAAATGTGCTAATATATAGGTTGATGATAATAAGAAAATTTTTGATATAGAATTAAACACCTTTCTATTGCCATGAAATATCAACATAATTACTCCACAAATAATAGAAAGTATTAGAGCAATAAAGGCGTAAAAACTAAGACTTAGTCTTGGTAATGTCTTAACTCCACCATCCGGATGCAAATCCTTACCGTAGATCAATCTGTCTTCACTTCCATAGGCCTGATAAAAATAAACAGCAACAATCTTTTCACCATTTGGATTTAAGATTATGTTATTTTTATTAGATTTTTTTATATATCTATTCCATATGCTATCCCATGTAGTAATGTGATATTCATAAGCAGTACTATCTTCTGTTAGCTGTTTGTCAATACTATATCCATATACATTGTCACCAAACTCAGCCATCAGCAAGCCATTTTCAACTTCATATATACTTACACTGCTATCTTCATAGTAATGATACTCTGGCGAAGTTAAGTAGAGCATTGTTATAGCAAAAATAATAACAGCAATCAAAGCTGAAAGAATCACTGCCTGAATTTTCTTTTTCCGTAAGTTTGATTTAATCTTTAATAAAGGAGAACTGTCGCTATATGCTGGTATTGGATAACCGCTTTCCATTTCCTTTAGATTAGTTTTACATTCCTGACATTGCTCAATATGTTCCTCAACTATAGAAACTGAATCATCACTGAGCATATTTTCTACATATAGAGGTAAAAGATCCTTAATAACCTCACAGGTAATCTTCATTTATTTTCCCTCATTTCTTTTATTATTTTACTCCTAGCTCTATGAAAAGTAACACAAGCCCAATTTTCCGTTTTCCCAAATAAACTACCAATCTGCTTAAAGCTTAATTCTCCAAAAACACGTAGAGAAAATACCTCCTTATATGGCTCAGATAGTTTATGGACAATCTTATGAACTTTCATAGACTCTTCCGATGAAAGCATAAATTTTTCTATATCAAAATCAGCTCTTCTTTCCCTTACTGAATCTAGATTTATCAAATCTTTTTGCTTTCTTATGTATGAATAATAAGAGTTCTTGGCAATTTGAAATATCCATACCTTGATATCACAATTGCCTTTAAAGTTTTCAATGGATTTCATTACTTTTACAAAGGTCTCAGAGGTCAAATCTTCTGCTAGATCCTTGTCCTTTGATAGACCATATATGAATAAGTAGACATCTTTAAAGTAGTTATTGTAAATTTCCTCGAGCTCAATCACTTTTTCATCTTCTATATATAAGACACAGATGGATTAATAATCTTACAATAAATTTTAAAAAAATTACGAATAAAATCAAACCTTGAGTAATATTTGATAAAAAATAAGGGTTCAATTACATTGTATGCTCCTATAAATAAGCAAGAGAAAAACAATGTATTCAACCCTTATATAAGCATTATAATAACTTTTATCTATTTCAATTTTTTTATTTCATTAATAAAATCTACCGCCGCTGACTTTATATCTGGCTTGGCAATTATAGCAGACACTACTGCAAAACCATCTATATCTATGCCTTTAAAATGTCTTATAGTATTCTTATTTATTCCTCCAATTACTACAATAGGAATAGGTACTTGCTTTCTTATTTCCAGCAAATTCTCTATAGATACAACACTTGCATCTTCCTTTGTATTTGTGGGGAACATAGCTCCAACTCCAAGGTAATCAGCACCATCATTGTAGGCCTTCATAGATTCTTCAAGATTAGAGGTTGATACCCCAAGAATTTTATTCTCCCCTATTAACTTTCTTGCAACTTTTACTGGCAGGTCTTCTTGTCCAATATGTACTCCTGCAGCATCAACAGCTAAGGCTATATCTATTCGATCATTAATAATTAAGGGTATCCTATATCTATCGGTAAGCTCTTTAATTTTTTTAGCTATTTCATAAAATTCTAGTGTAGAGCACTTTTTTTCTCTAAGCTGTATCAAAGTACACCCACCTAAAATAGCTTCTTCCACAGCATCTTCTAATTTTTCACTACTCATAAACTCTCTATCTGTTACTAGGTAAAGAGTATAATCAATATTTCTCTTCATCTATCTTCACCCTTTCTAAGAAATATGTACTGTTCATATGCGATAAAGCATCTATTATATTATTGCGAAAACTTCCTGTTCCCAATCTTCCTGCTTTTTCATAGGCAAACTCGCCAGCAATGCCCATAGCAGCAATTCCAGCCACTGTTGCTGCATAAAAATCTTTAGTAACTCCACAAAAACTAGCCACAAGGGCAGAGGTCATACAGCCTGTACCCGTTACTTTAGAAAGAAGCTTATGCCCATTTGCTACCTTAACATATCTATTACCATCAGAAATAATATCTATTTTCCCAGTAATTCCTACAATAGAAGAGTATCTATCGCAAACTAATTTAGCAATATCAAGAGCATTATACTTTTCATCTGATTCAGAGGCATCAACTCCCTTAGTAGAAACCTCAAAGCCTGCTATAAAGGAAAGTTCTGATAAGTTTCCTCGAATAACATCTATTTTTACTTGTGAGAGAAGTTCCTCTACTGCTTTATTTCTAAGAGTGGAAGCACCTGCACCAACAGGATCTAAAACTACAGGAATATTGATTTCATTAGCTTTTTTGGCTGCCTTAATCATTGAAGTTATAGTTCTTTGGTTTAAGGTCCCTATATTAATTACAAGTGCAGAGGACATAGAAGCAATTTCCTCCACTTCAGCAATATCATCTGCCATAATAGGAGAAGCTCCAATGGCTAAAACTGCATTGGCACAATCATTTACTGTTACATAGTTAGTAATATTGTGAATCAAGGGATTCTTTTTCCTGATTTCATTAAAGAAAGCTGCACAAGTATTTATAACTGTATTCATATTAAACCTCCTTCACTATCTTAAATTTTTAAACCATTCTTATATAGATTATAAAAATGATGTGTTGGCCCATGACCTTTTCCTATGTTTAAGGAATGCTCAATAGCTCCTGTTATGTATCTCTTAGCCTTTTCCACTGCTTCATACATAGTCATACCAAGAGCAAGATTGGAAGCAATAGCTGAAGAAAGAGTACATCCTGTTCCATGGGTGTTTTTGGTGTTAATTCTCTGGCCTTCAAAAGAATAAAATTCCTTACCATTATATAGAATATCTAAGGCACTGCCAGCAGCATGTCCACCTTTTATTAGAACATTTTTGCAACCCATAATATGAATAATTTTTGCTGCACTTCTCATATCTTCTACATCGCATATTTTTATCTTCGCAATCCTCTCTGCTTCTGGAATATTAGGAGTTAGCACATCGGCATAAGGTAATACTTCCATTATCAAAGTGTTTATGGAAGTAGGGTCCATAAGAGGGCAACCATTTTTTGCATACATAACAGGGTCAATTACAATATTCTTTGGCTTATATTGCTGTAACTTTTTTGATACTGTCTTCATACAAGCTTCTGTAGATAGCATACCAATTTTTACAGCATCAACTTCAATGTCCTCAAATATTGCATCAATCTGTTTTTCAATCATATCGGGAGTAACGTCCTGTATATCTAGTACTCTGCTTGTGTTTTCTGCTACCACTGAAACAATAACACTCATACCATAAACTCCATGAGCAGAAAAGGTCTTTAGATCCGCCTGTATTCCAGCACCACCACTGCAATCGGAACCGGCAATAGTTAGAACTGTCTTCATAAAAATCCTCCTTTTATTTTTCTATATAATAAAAATTAGGGCACTGCCACCATAGGTAGAAGCGCCCTAATCATACACAAGTAGTATATAATTTGCTTCCCTACGCTGGTATTAACCAACAGGTTCAAAGGGTCAGGTTTTACCTTCTCAACTACTTTGTAGTCCCCCCGCAAATTTTAATCATATTTAATTTTTCATAATCAAAAACTTTACTAAATAATAAAAGGTGCTTTCCCACACAGAGAAGCACCCTAATCATATACTAATATCATACATGATTTGCTTCCCTACGCTGGTATTAACCAACAGGTTCAAAGGGTCAGGTTTTACCTTCTCAACCACTGCGTGGTCCCCCCGCAAACACTAATTGTGAATAATTATATATTTTTCAAGTAATTTAGTCAAGTTTAAGTTACTAATAAATTTTATAGCTGTAATTTCATAGACTATCTTCAAGCTCTAAATCAAATCCTCCAAAATACTTCATTAGGTAATCTAAGTAAATTTCCCTCAAATTTATCTTTTACCTTACCAGTATTCAAATCTCTTATTATCACATTTTCATGATAGTCAGGATCCTCATACCATTCAGAAAAATATAGATCTTCACCATGTCGAAATATTATAGTTTCCCTATCTCCTATCTCTATCTTTTTTCTTTCCGGCCATATAATCTCAAAGAATCCATTATTACCGGATCTGCATAGCATTAGCGGTGTTGTCTCTAGCCTAAGATTATAACAATCTTCCACTACATCTAATGGCAATTCTTTAATGCTCTCAAGTCTTCTTTCTTCTGGAAAATAGCAATGAATTTGAATTAGATTCATACTGAAATCGACACTTAAAAAATATATCTTCCCATTGTCCCATATTGGACTCTCTACATATAAGTTTTCTCTAAGTTTAAAAGGGCTATGGAGAGTTCCTTCTGGAAAATGAATCAAATGACAATTCATACCCCCAAAGATTTTACTGACTTTATAAATTTCCTCCGCCTCATATAAATCACAAAAGTTATCTTTCCCCTCTTTACAAAAATACCATTCTGTGGTGCCTTCTATCCCTTCTGGATAACAACCTGTTAATCCTTCTATTTTGATTATATTCATATTTCCTCTCCTTTAATGTTTTACTATAGTTATTCAAATACCAACTAATACCACTACAATGGAATGACAAAATAAGTGATATAAACTTTTAACATTTTTCAATCCTTCCACTTGTGAGCTTTATGAATATACATACGGCTCATATGCTCTTCTCCATCTCCTCTAACTATACACAAAAATACCCAACCATATCTCTCATAAAAACCAGTATGATCAGTAATTAGATACAAGGTATCAATTCCTTTTGACTTCATATCTTCACAGACAAAATTTAAAAGCTGTCCGGCAATACCCTTACAACGATAATCTTCTTCTACATATACTGCACAAACGTTAGGGGTAAGGTCTTTTCTGTCATGAAAATCATTTTCTATTACACCTAAACCACCTACTATTTTGTCATTATGTAAGCATAAATACCAGGCAGGAACAATAGTATTATCCTTTAAAGACTCTTCAATACTTTCTTTATAAGCCTCCAGTGGAATTCCCCACTTATGATGAAACCACTCTGCCCCAATGACTTTTAGTTCTGGTTTATCACTTATTGGAATTATTTCATATTCATTCATTTATAGATCTCCTCATAATTAATCTTCTGCCAATTATATTACTTTGTATATTAAGTTTATGTAACTAACTGACTAACCTTACTTAATTTAAGACTTAACTTTACTAGAAACCCTTGATATATTCATACATATCAAGGGTTAAATTTAGTAGCTATTTTCCTCTCCTTATTAAGAAGATTTACATATAATTTTCCTATCAGTTATAATTTTACTTTCCTAAGAGGCACATAATTTTTCAAAAGGTACCTTGGTTTTCCCTGAGTTTTATTTCCATATTCTATTGCTTTTTTAGGACATTTAGAAATACAAGCCATGCAATGAGTACAGCTACCTCCCCATTTAGGTCTTTTATCCACAAGTTCAATATTATTTAAGGGACAAACCTTTTTGCAAATTCCACATCCTACACAGGACTCTGTAGAATAAAAATCCTTTGCTACTAGTTTATACTTTGTCCACAACGGCGCAAAAGGAGTAATAATTAAAATTTCAAAAAGCCATACATGACGGGATTTGAGCTTCTTTTCATTCTTTATAGCTTTAACAACTTCCTTAACTTTTGCAGTGGATTTTGAAATTTTTGAATGAATTAATTCTTCACTATCCATTTCATATCTATCATTAGCAACATAATTTCTTGGCATAACAAATTCTGCACAACCTAAGAATTTCAAATTTTTCTTCCTTGCAAAGAATTTTCCTTGAACCTTTGCACTACCACAATAACCTCCACTGGTAACAACAAAGTATACTTTATTATTTCCCTGAAATTCTATTGACTTTAAGTACTTCATTAAAAATATGGGCAATGCACAAACATATATAGGAGCACAAATTACATATGTTTTTTCTGAATATAATGGAGATGTATCATTAGTCCTAATTCTATCAAATAAATCTACACATTCATCCCCCAATCCTTCAGCAATCATTTTTGCTATATATTCTGTGTTCCCTGTACCTGAGAAGTATAATACCATCTTTTGAACCTCCATTTTCTAGCATAAGCTCTATTTTATCTATAAATATACTTTATATTAATCAAAATAACTTTAACGTCTTAATCCCAATCGTTTATTCAAACGAATGGTCTCAATAAGGGCACAATATTTATCTGCAATACACACGATTAATGCTACTTTGCTTTTAGGAATTTTTGTAATATTCAGTGGCCACATATGACTTCGTATAGCTTCCTGTTCTTTTTCAGATATACCAAAATGTTTTATTGCATTATTACAAGCAATTTCAGGGTGATCAAAACCATGGGTTTTACGTGAAGGCTCACCATCATGCCAATCATAAAGGAATAAATCATGAAGCATAGCCACTCCTATAAGTTCCTTTTCATCAGCATTCAGATGTAATTTTTCATTAATTAGATAACTAATCCAAGCTACATTTTCACAATGCTCTAAGGTGGTAGTTGTGCCATGCTGAATATACTGGTCCATCTCTTGTACTACATCAGATTCAAAGTATTCTTTAATCAACTCTTCAAAGCGCTTTTCACTAAGTTGTTTTGCAATTCGATTCTTACGATCTGAAAGCTTGAAAACCCTAATTCGCCGAATTACTTTATTATAAAAAGAATTTTGATTCTTAAGAATTTGATCAACTATATCTGTCATATGATTTTGGAAGCCTTCATCTATAGCAGCAACCTGTTTGTGAAAATCCGTTAGGGTTGATATTGTCAATGTGGCATCCATAGACACAATTGCAACAAGTAAAAGAGCTAAAATATTTAATAAAACTTCTGGTAAGAAGCTTAATGCTGCATATGTCAAAGGTATCAACACTTTCATCAACAGTATAGCAGCAAGACCAAAGGCAATAGATGTAGGTATGCTTGTCCTACCATTGATATTTAAAGGAACATCACTGTAATCCCACCATCGTGCCTTGAACCATTTTTCAAGAGCCCAGGATGTAGGATATTCTAAAACCATGCTTACAATAAAACCAAGAATAAATATTTTCCACCATTGCATATTAGGTATATGTCCAGCTTTTATCAAGTCATATAATAAAAAGCCCAGTATTGATCCACTACCATAAATTGGACAAATAGGGCCATAAAGAAATCCTCGATTAGCCCACTTATGATTGCATATGGTACAGTATATACTTTCCCAAATCCATCCAAGAAGACTAAAAATGAAAAATGCAACAATATATCTATTCAAAATAGCAACTCCCCTTCATAATCATAATTGAAATAAAGCAGCAAATTTAAATTGGATATTGATTATATTCATTCTGTATTTTATTTAGATCAAAAGTACTTTTTAGTCTTTCGCAGCAAAATTTGATTTCAGCCACATCACCGATTTCTTCAAGGCCTCTATAGTCTTTATTTCTAAAACACAATTAACATTACATTCCTTAAGTATATTTAATAGATCTATAAAATCAATCTCACCCTCTCCAAGAGCAAGATGATTCTTAGGCTTCTCTTCTTTTCCATGATGAATATAAAAATGTTTTAGTTTATCACTATTGCATAATGTTTATTCCACCTCTATTTTCTGTGAATGTATTTTCCCCGCCCATATTTTTCTATCGCTATTTGAGTATATTTTTTCACAAAATCAGTTTTCATCTTTGTATATCCGTCACGGTTATATTCAAAGGGTTTCCATAGGGAAAGCTTGAGATTTTCATACTTCTTTGCAACTTCTAGGTTTTCCTTTAGATAATCCCGAAAATACAACTCCTCATTGTCACCAAAATCTCTTAAGTGAAGATGAAAAACTCGCTGTGCAAACCCATTCGGCGTATATCCTTTGTTAAAGTCCATGCGGTTTTTGCCTTGATTCATGCAAAGATACCCATTGTTAATCAAAAGTTGGTAAATTTTTTGATGTTCTATAAGGCTGGCTTCTAGTAAAATATCAATAATAGGTTTAGCCCAGATTCCATCTATAGATGTGCTTCCAATGTGATAAATTTGAACATTCTTAGGTAAAAAGGATGTCAAAAATTCTTCTTCCTCCATATACCAATACTTCCAATATGTCTTGTGTTCTGTCAATTTAATAGGAAATAGCCGCCAAAGTTCTTCAAGTGTCATTTCCCACAGGGGCTTGGACATTCAAATAACCTCCCCTTTATCAATAATTATAAAGTTATATAAATTATTGTATTATGGAAAATAGTATAACGTCAATAATAGAATCTTGCATAAACTCTAAAGACTTTCTAGATATTACGTCACTCTATTAGTAAAAGCATCTACCGCTGCTGAAATTAATAACATTAGTGCTATAGGTCATAATAGAAATAACTACAGGAAGGAATACTTCCAATGAAAATTTTATTAGTTTAATTAAATTATAAAGGACAGGCGTTCTAAATAAATGCCTGTCCAACTAACGTTAAATAAGCTTATTTTAAATCAACTTCTTAAAGTTTTCTAAGTAAATTTGACATTTCAATAGCTGTAACAGCTGCATCATATCCCTTATTTCCAGCCTTTGTACCTGCTCTTTCTATAGCCTGCTCAATTGTATCAGTAGTAAGAACTCCAAAAATCACCGGGATATGATTTTCAAGTGATACTTTTGCTATACCCTTTGATACTTCTGCTGCTACATAATCAAAGTGAGGTGTAGCTCCTCTTATAACCGCCCCAAGACAAATAACTGCATCATATTTATTTGACTTAACCATCTTCTCAGCCACCAATGGAATTTCAAAAGCTCCTGGAACCCAGGCTATTTCAATGTCATCTTTCTCTGCTCCATGTCTCACTAACCCATCTATAGCACCTTCTAAAAGTTTAGCACTTATGAACTCATTAAATCTTCCTACTATAATACCAAATCTTAAATCTTTTGCTATTAAATCTCCTTCAAAAACTTTCATTTTTTACCTCCATATTTAACTTATTATTCATCTTTAAAATAAAGAATATGACCTAGTTTTTCCTTCTTTGTTTTTAGATAATATTCATTTTTTTCATTGAAATTGACCTGTAAAGGCTCCCTACTTACAATCTCTATTCCATATCCAGAAAGGCCAGCGATTTTCTTTGGATTGTTAGTCATAAGCCTTGCTTTTTTGACACCAAGATCTGCAAGAATCTGAGCTCCTATTCCATAATCTCTTAAGTCTGCTGGAAAACCTAGAGCCAAGTTAGCTTCAACGGTATCCATACCTTGATCCTGTAAGGTATAGGCTTTAATCTTATTAATAAGACCTATTCCTCTACCTTCCTGCCTCATATATAAAAGAACACCTCTTCCCTCTTCTTCTATCTTCTTCAGAGCAGCTGCAAGCTGGTATCCACAATCACACCTTAAAGAACCAAAGGCATCTCCTGTAAGGCATTCTGAGTGAACTCTTATAAGAACGGGGTCACCAACTGAAACTTCTCCTTTTACAAGAGCTACATGGTGTTCTCCACTTAAGGTATTTATATATCCTATCATTTTAAACTCTCCATATTTTGTAGGTAATTTAGCTTCTGCTACCCTTTTTATATGTGTTTCATATTTCCTTCTATATGCAATCAAATCTGCTATAGTAATTATTTTCATATCATGTTTTTTTACAATTTCCATAAGTTGTGGAACCCTAGCCATAGTTCCATCTTCATTCATTATTTCACAAATAACACCTGCAGGATATAAACCTGCTAACTTGGCCAAATCTACCGCTGCTTCCGTATGCCCTGCTCTTTTTAAAACACCACCTTCTTTAGCTTCCAAAGGGAACATATGGCCAGGCCTTCTAAAATCTGATTCTTTTGCATTAGGATCCAGAACCTTAAGTATAGTAGTGGCTCTATCATAAGCTGATATCCCCGTTGTTGTTTCCTTAGCATCAATTGATACAGTGAAAGCTGTATGATGTGAATCTGTATTTTTTTCTACCATGGATAAAATATTTAGTTCTTCTAATCTATCCCTTATAATAGGCAAACATATAAGCCCTCTTCCATATTTGGCCATAAAGTTAATAGCTTCTGGGCTTACTTTCTCAGCAGCCATTAAAAAATCTCCTTCATTTTCCCTATCCTCATCATCCACTACAACTATAATCTTACCTTTTTTTATGTCTTCTATGGCTTCTTCTATGGTGTTAAACTTATTCATCCTCATCCCCACTTTCTTTATATAAATCCATGTTCAGCTAAAAAATTCAGATCTATTTCCTTTTTATCTACTACTACATCTTTGCTTCTAAGGAACTTTTCAATATATTTCCCAAGTATATCGCACTCTAAGTTGACCTTGTCTCCAGCTTTCTTTTTTAGTAAGTTAGTCATAGCCTTAGTGTGAGGAATAATAGAAACCTTAAATCTAAGATCATCCACATATGCTACAGTAAGACTTACTCCATCAATTGCAATAGAACCTTTTTCTACAATATACCTCAATATTGCAGGTGAAGTTTTAACTGTAATCCATACTGCATTATCCTCTTTCATGAACTCTTCAATGGTTCCCATACCATCAATATGTCCGCTAACAATGTGTCCTCCTAATCTATCCCCTAATCTTAAAGCTCTTTCAAGATTTACTTCATCTCCAGGTAGACAAAATTCCAAATTGCTTCTCCTAATTGTCTCTGCCATGATATCTACAGTAAAGCTATTGCTATTAAAAGAGGTTACAGTAAGACATACACCATTAGTGCTTATACTATCACCTATCTTTATTCCTTCTAAAACCTTTCTTGCTTTAATGGTTATTCTAGAAGATTTTTCTGACTTTGCTACAGACTCAACTATTCCTATCTCCTCCACCAAACCCGTAAACATTATTCCTTCCCTCCTTTCTAATGTATCCTTCTATCATTATGTCTTTCCCAAATAACTGAACATTCACATTGTGAAGTGCTATTGCATCTTTTATATGTGCAATGCCTAATCCTCCTACTGGTGTTTTAGCAGTATTTCCACCAATAATTTTGGGCGCAATAAATACATTTACCTTATCAACTATTCCTTCTTCTAAGGCACTATAATTTAATTGACTGCCACCTTCAAGCAAAATGCTATCAATCTTTCTAGCAGCTAGCTCTTTCATAAGAAAAGTTAAGTCAACTCTTTCCTTTTTACATGGTGTTATAATTACCTCAGCTCCTTTTTCTTTAAGAATTCTTATTTTTTCCTTATTAGCTTTCTCAGTCACTGCTATAATGGTTTTAGCTTCTGATTCAAGATTTAATACCCTTGCATCAAGAGGAATTCGGGCATTGCTGTCTACAATTATTCTTGTTGGATCGCAGCCCTTGCTATCACCTAATCTAGTGGTTAAATATGGATTATCCACAAGTATCGTTCCAATTCCAACCATAAGGCCAGACATCCTATGCCTCAATGTATGTACATATTTCCTTGAAAGCTCTCCCGTAATCCATTTTGATTCATTTTTGCAAGTTGCAATTTTCCCATCAAGAGTCATTGCTGTTTTCATTATTACAAAGGGTAACTTAGTGGTTATATATTTAAGAAATATTTCATTTAATTTCCTAACCTCATCCTCAAGTACACCTACAGTTACTTCTATACCAGCTTCTTGCAAGATTTTAATTCCTTTTCCTGCTACCAAAGTGTTAGGGTCCTTAAGACCTATAACTACTTTTTTTATTCCTTTATCAACAATAGCTTTAGCACAGGGGGGTGTTTTACCGTAATGTGAGCAAGGTTCTAAAGTAACATACATAGTAGCACCTTTAACATCCTCAGTAGCATTTAAAAAAGCATTGATCTCTGCATGATTATCACCATAAACTTTATGATAACCTTCTCCAATAATTCTGCCTTCCTTTACTATAACAGCCCCTACTAATGGATTTGGATTGGTATATCCTATTCCTTTTTTTGCTAGTTCTAAAGCCCTTTTCATATAATCCATATTAAACATCACTCCAATATTAGATAAATAAAAAACCCTGAGATAAATCTCAGGGTAAAAACACAGAAAATTTTTTCTTGTCTATAAGTATTACGACAAAAAATACCTATAAATCAAGAATAACAATTATCTTCTCCCATCCAGACTA
>Ga0209537_1002453_pt1 | contig 18497 bp, 18 predicted proteins | sample BioPla4DNA1_FD_187698 | JGI IMG/M metagenome (GOLD analysis project Ga0209537, IMG submission 187698) | Biogas fermentation microbial communities from Germany - Plant 4 DNA1 (SPAdes) (version 2) | ecosystem: Engineered > Bioreactor > Anaerobic > Digestate | place: Bielefeld, North... | reverse complement strand
ATGGAAGCCGTCGGCTACGAAATGTACTGCCGGCTCCTCGAAGAGGCGGTCAGGGAACTCAGGGGCGAACCCGCCAGGAAGGAAGACATGGAAGTCACTATCGATATCAACATCGATGCATACATCGATGATTCATATATCGGGAACGAGAGCAGGAAGATCGAGATGTACAGGAAGATCGCAGCAATAAACGATAATAATGACGTGATCGACATCGAAGATGAACTGATCGACAGGTACGGCGATATACCGGGACCCGTAAGGAACCTGATCAAAGTGGCTTACATAAAGGCGCTTGCCAGGTCGCTGGGCATCTCGGCCGTGACTGAGAAGAAGGATTCGGTCATCTTTACCTTTGCCGACAGCAAAAAGATCGATTTCCGGGCGATCGCGAAGACAGCCGAAAAATACAGGAGGCAACTGCTCTTCAGTGCTGGAGCCTCTCCGCACCTCGTGTATAAAAAACCGCAGGTCAGCGGGGAAAAACTGGCCGACAATATTAAAATTTTGTTACAGGACTTAAAAAGCTATGATACAGGCTGATTATCTATTATAATGTAAGTTGACATCAGTACGGCTTTCGCGGACAGAAAGATCGTTTTCCATAATCGTATCAGGGGAGAGATAACTTTGGGGAATAACAGGATAAACAAGAGTTCCAGCGGCAGGATCGCTGAAGGGAAAACAGGGATGCCACTGTTTGCAAAGTATGGTCTGATAGCCGCTGCAATCGTTTTGGTCATTGCTGTCGGACTGGTCATATATTTCAGCACGGCCGCCAGGATAGTAGCGACAGTCGACGGAGAAAAGATAACGGAGGCGGAGTTCCTGTATTATCTTGACTACCAGAAGCGGATGATGTATAACAGCGCTCAGCAGGCGGATCCGAATATCACCGAGGAGACGTTCTGGAACACGAAGATAGGCGGCGAGGATCCCATCGAGGTAGCAAAGAGAAAGACTCTCGAAGAACTGAAAAATTTGAAGGTGCAGTATAAGCTGGCCAAAGAGGCAAACGTAAAACTGACCAGGGAGGAAAGGAACTGGTTCGACGAGGCGATCAGGCAGCAGATAATCGAACCGTTGGGCGGAGGCAACAGGATCAAGGCAAACAAGGCTTACAAGGAACTGTATGGGATGAGCATAGACGATGTCGAAAAAATAGAGGTGCAGGCATATATCGTTGAAAAGTACGCTGCTGCAGAAATAGCCAGGATAACCGAGGCGGATATCGAGAAATATTACGCTGAGAACACGGGGCTGTACAAGGCCGACAGGATGTTCAGGTATGACGCCGAGGAGGCCGTGTGGGCCAGGCACATCCTGATAAAGGTGGACGAAGATGCTTCGCAGGAAGACTGGGACGCAGCGCTGGAGAAAGCAAAAGAGCTTATAGAGAAACTGAATGCAGGAGAAGATTTCGCAGCCCTGGCAAGAGAGAATTCGGATGACAGCTCAGCCCAGTGGGGCGGCGATTATTTGTTCGGGAAAGGGAAAATGGTCGAGGAGTTCGAGCAGGCCGCTTTTGCCCTCGAACCCGGCCGGTTTACCGAGGAGCCTGTAAAGACGGAGTACGGGTATCACATAATAAAGCTTGAGGAAAAATATGCCGAGGGCGAGCCCGTGAGCCTGAGGTGCGCGAAGGAATACTGGGAATACGGAGCTGAATTCCTTTATGACCAGAGGATAAGTGAACTCGAGGACAAGGCCGAATTTCGGATCGAGGATTCCGTTTATGATTCGATAAAGTAAGTGTGCACGGTCCGGCAGGATAAGGATGCCGATACCAGGACAGATACGGACGACACCGGTTTTGCGCGGGCCGCCGGAAATGGCGGCCCGTTGTTTATGCATAAAACTCCAATAAACAATGAATACTAAAAAAGCAATGTTAAACAATTCTGTTAAGGAGGTAACAACATTGAAGGCAACCGGTATCGTGCGAAGAATTGATGATCTTGGCAGGGTAGTGATACCCAAGGAGATTCGGCGTACTTTAAGGATAAGAGAAGGCGATCCTCTGGAGATATTCACCGATAAAGAAGGAGAAGTCATCCTCAAAAAGTATTCTCCGATTGGGGAACTGGGCGATTTCGCAGCTCAATATGCGGAATCGATACACAAGGCCAGCGGACACATAACATGCATAGCCGACAGGGATACGATCATCGCCGTTGCAGGTGCGTCCAGGAAAGAATTCCTCGACAAGTCGCTGAGCCCGGAAGTGGAGAAGATAATAGAGGAAAAGACGACTTTCGTGACGAAATCCGCAGAGGACAAGGCAGTTTCCATACTGGCTGACGAGAGTAACGAAAGGAAATACGTGTCGCAGGTGATTTCGCCCATCATAGCGGAAGGCGACCCGATCGGGGCAGTGATGATCCTGTCCACGGATCCAGGCAGCAGGATGGGAGAAGTGGAGGCGAAGCTTGCACAGTCTGCGGCGGGTTTCCTCGGAAAACAGATGGAGCAGTAATACGGACGGCAGATGTTTCAGCAATAAAAAACGGCAGAAGAAGCGTGTCTGCTGTTTTTTATTTTGTTTTTATTTTTTGGTTACAATAAAGTTACTATATCGTGACAAAGCACTTAGGCCCAGATCTTTATGCTATAATTTTCCCGGAATAAGGGGCAGACCCTCCGGTCTGTCTCCCGCTGCCGCTGCATTGGAACGATGCATGATCCGGCAGCCAGGACGGGATATATATGCAGTTCGACGCCATAAATGCCAGGATATCCAGCATACGCGACAACGCGGAAGAGACGGGAAGGTTTGTAGAAGAATACAAACCTTTCATAGCGTCATGCGCAGAAAAAGTGACCGGAAGGTACATGAGCTACGATGCCGACGATGAACTCAGCATCGCCATGATCGCATTCGTCGAAGCCATCAGGTCGTTTGACAGTTCAAAAGGCAATTTCTTCACTTTTTCCAGGAATGTGATAAAACGCAGGCTCATCGATTATTACAGGAAAGAAAAACGCTACAGGGACGTCGTGCCGCTGAACGTATACGCCCAGGACGGAGAAACTGAAATCGACCTTGGCGCCGATGAAGCGATCCGCGAATTTTCGGACCGGGACATCGCAGAACTGCGCAGGGTAGAGATCGAGGAACTTGCAAAAGAACTCAGACAGTGGAACATTACATACCGGGACCTGGCAAAGGTATCGCCCAGGCACAGGAAAACGAGGGAGCAGTGTGCCGTCCTGGCGGGGATCATACTGTCAAGGCCCGACATGCTGGAGTCGATAATGGTCAGGAAATATCTTCCTGTCAGTGAAACGATAAAAACAGCAAAAACGATAAAGCTCCCGGACCGGATACCGGGCCGAAAACCCCCGGGTGGAATGTCGGACCGAAAAACAGCGGTATGAAAAGATAGATAGCAAAAATTCCGTGTTTTTGCAGTACGGTGTCAGAAACTTTTTTTGGCCGTGCACCGCAAAATGACATAAAAACCTGTTCCCCTCCGTTATAATCTGTGATACGGGAGGGACAAGAGATGAAGACCACCGCTGTACAAATGAGTAAACCCGGCTATTTGCCGAAGCTTATCAACAGGCTTTACCTTCATAGGAACAAGATCCTTGTATTCCTTACAGCGCTCCTGGTTACAGGCAGCAGCATTTCCGATGCGGTCCCGCTTGGGGCGGTTTTCTTCGCCGCTTCCTGCGGTGCAGGGGTCCCGAGACTGATGACATCCGTGGCTGTCATACTCGGAGCTTTGCTTTCGGGCCCGCCCGAACTTCTGTATATCAACGCCGCAGCGATGCTGCTGTTTTACATTTTATCGATACCGCTGAAAAAGACCGATTCAAAGATGGATATATGGGCTGCTTTTGTCGTATTCATCTCGGTCCTGGTGCCTTACCTGGTGCTTTCGGGCATCTGGGGGTTCCTGCTGTATGATGTCCTCAAATCGGTCTTTTTCTCATTTATCTCTTTTGTGTTCTATTTCATATTCAGGTTTTCCATACCTGTTATTTCAGGAATGGCAGGGAAGGTGGCCCTGGATGGCGAAGAGGCCGTGAGTGCGGGCCTCACTGCCGCTTTGGCCGTATCCGGCCTGGGGACGCTGCAGTTGTTCGGTTTTTCGCTGAGAAACATACTGTGCGTGCTACTGGTACTTTTCTACAGCTTCAAATGCAGCGCGGGCGCCGGCGCCGCGACGGGGGCGGCAGCAGGCCTTATCATCGGCACTTCCGCGGGGTTCACCCCTTCCACGGCAGGGGCATATGCCCTGTGTGGTATGCTTGCAGGCATACTCAGCGTCCTTGGAAAGGCCGGGTCAGCCCTTGGCTTAATACTGGGCAACATGATCCTTGCGATATATTTCAACGGGCCTGTGGAGACGGCGCTATATCTCAGGGATGTACTGGCTGCTTCAGTTATATTTTTCATCGTTCCGGGCAGCCTTGCAGACCGGCTTACTGCTCCCTTTGCCGGAAAGTCCCCCGGGATCGCGGACAGGGAGTCTTATTCCCGCAGGATCAGGGACCTGACGGCTGAAAGACTCAGAAAATTTGCCGACGCGTTCATGGCGCTGTCGAGGAGTTTCGGTGAGACAGCCCGCAACAGTGTTCCCGGTGGAAAACATGATATCAATGTGCTGTTCGACAGGGTAGCAGACAGGATATGTCGCGACTGCAGCCTGTGCCTGCACTGCTGGGAACGCAGCTTTTACGATACATACCAGGTGATGTTCCGGATAGTCGAAAGCCTTGAAGCCAGGGGCCGTATCGAGGAAAGCGACATACCGGACGACTTCATCGGGAAATGTCCCAGGATAGATGATTTTGTCAATGCGGTCAATAACATGTACGAACTGTTCAAAGTGGGAGTCGTGTGGAAAAGCCGGATCAGCGAGAGCAGGTCCGTTATAGGCAGGCATTTTGAAGGCATGTCCCGTGTGATAGGCAATCTTGCCGAGGAGATCGATACGGACATAAGCTTCATGACCCCGCTGGAGGATGCCATTTCGGCAGCGCTGAAAAAAGAGGGCGTCAGGGTCGTGGAAGTGGTCGCATACAAGGGGCTGTGGGGCAAATACGAGATAAACGTGCGCCATGCCTCATGCGGAGGAGCAAGGAAATGTGCTGAAATGATAGACAGGATCGTTTCGGAGACCGCAGACAGGCGGATGATGCGTTGTGATGAGGGCTGCACGGCATACAGCGGCGGGGAATGCGTCCTTAAGTATGTGGAATCCGAAAACCTCAGGATCACGACCGGCGTCGCACGTATGCCCAAATACGGGAGCAGGGTTTCCGGCGACAGCTTCTCGTTCATGGAAGGGGTCGGCGGCAAGTATACGCTGGCGCTGAGCGACGGCATGGGCACCGGGCAAAGTGCGTCGGTACAGAGCAGGGCCGCCGTGGATATGCTCGAAAGTTTTCTTGAATCGGGCTTTGACAAGGAGATGGCAGTAAACCTCATCAACTCGGTGCTGGTGCTGAAATCGGAAGAGGAGGCCGCATGTACCATGGACATTGCAATGATAGACCTGTCCGGCGGGGAAACGGAATTTATCAAGATCGGCGCCGCTCCAACCTTTATCAGGAGGGATTCCAGGGTGGAAGTGGTAAGGTCGGCGTCGCTACCGGCGGGCATACTCCCCGGCGTGGACGTGGAACTGTCACGCAAAACGCTGGACCCAGGAGATATGCTCATCATGGTCACGGACGGGGTGACAGACGCCATGACCGGTGATGACCCGGGCGACAAGGCCCTGCTGAAATACATCCGGCAATTGGAGAGCCTGAATCCGCAGATCGTAGCCGACTTGATCCTCGAGGAGGCTGCCAGGCGCTGCGGCGGCCGTCCGTATGACGACATGACGGTGCTCGTGGCGAAGGTCTGGAAAAAACCGCTGTGAAAAACACAACAGCCCGCAGGCTGAAATACAGGAAGAAATTGAATAATTCCGTGTTGCTTTCCACAAACTATACCTGATGGAAATGCCGCCGGATATTGCCGGCGGACGACACAGGAATAGTTTGGAGGATGGATATGGTGGCTGGCGATTCCAGGAGGATAGTAGTCATAAAAAATATCGCCTCGAATCTCATCGAGGAGGCTATACTGATACTCAGGAGAAGGCCGGACGAACAGGCTGACAGCAGTGGAGGCAAAACAGCGCAGGGAAGGCAGGGGCCGGAGGATGATTTCCTGCTCAGGGAAGCAGAGCGGATCATTAATGAATACATAAAGGAGCACGGTCTCGAGAAAAAACGCAGAAGGAGGCCGTCTTTCAGGAGACTGTTTCGGTCCGGGATAACGGTAAATACTGTGGTCAACATCCTGCTGGCTGTCTCGGTCCTCCTGCTGGCAGCGATCATCTTCAAAATGATGTGAGAAAAGGTTTGTACACATTTTGCTTGCACATACCTGTGCGTTGTGATACAATTACTCAGAATCCTTGCTCTGCACATCGGATGCAGGGCCGTTTAGTCCAGAAGGAGGTGAAAATCGCATGCTGAACAAATACGAGTGCATATTCATCATCGATCCTGATCTTGACGAGGAAAACACGAAAGCTCTTGTCGAAAAGTTCAAGAATCTGCTGGAGACCTCAGCACAACTGGAGAACGTAGATGAATGGGGAAAAAGGAAGCTCGCCTATGAGATCGCGGGGAAGACCGAGGGTTACTACGTGCTTGCCGATTTCAGCGCGAATTCCGATTTTCCGCGTGAGCTTGAAAGGATATTCAAGATCACGGATGGCATACTCAAATACATGATCATTAAGAAGAACAAATAGGGTGGTCGTATGAACAAGGTCATTTTGATGGGCAGGCTTACAAAGGATCCTGAACTGAGATACACTGCTTCGAGCAACATACCCAGGTGCACGTTTACCCTCGCCGTGGACAGAAGGTTCGCAAGGCAGGGCGAAGAGAAGCAGACGGACTTCTTCTCCATAGTCGCCTGGCGGAGTACTGCGGAGTTCTGCAGCAAGTATTTCACCAAGGGACAGAGGGTCGTTGTCGTTGGAAGCCTGCAGAACAGGAGCTGGGACGACGCCGATGGCAGAAAGCATTATGTGACGGAGGTAATTGCCGACGAGGTGTACTTTGCTGATTCCCGCAGGACCGAAGGAGGATCCCCGTACAGCCCGGCAGGCGCACAGGGATTCGTGCCTGCGTCGGCGGAAGGGACGGATGACGATGTCGGGTTCTTCCCTGCAGACGATGATGACCTGCCGTTCTGAAAATGGCCTTAAGGCCGGACATCGGCCGGCAACCCTGTACATGTAACGGAAAGGAGGCGTTTGGCATGTCAGCGAAGAAGGATAACAAGAGCGCTAGCAAGGACCATGACAGAAGCGAAGGCAAGGCCAATATAAAGAGAAGATCCAGGAAGAAAGTCTGCGCTTTCTGTGTTGACAAGATCACCGAAATAGATTACAAGGATGTCGCAAGATTGAGGAAATATATCTCCGAAAGGGGCAAGATACTCCCGAGGAGGATCTCCGGGAACTGTGCGAAACATCAGCGCCAGCTGACGACAGCGATAAAGAGGGCGAGGACCATCGCGCTGCTGCCGTTTACGGCTGACTGATCCATATGCGTGAATCCCTCCGGATCCATCACGGACCAGGAGGGATTTTTTATCGGCAAAACAAACGGCCGGAAGCGGTCATCCGCCGGTCCGGCCGTTGCCCTGCTCCCTGGGAGCAGGTACTGGAGGTTGGGAAACAATTATGCCTCTCCGTGCTTCTGCTGCCAGGTCTGAACGCTCCATGCCCGTTGCCTTCCATTATTTATTTACCCTTTTGACGTCCGGCAAAAACAAATACGACATTTTTTCGCTTTTCGATAACCTGGTTGGAAAAATGGGATTTTTGTTGTATTATAATATACGCCAAATCAGCCGAATTTTTCAGGAGAGCGTCAGCGCATGAAAAGGATAGGTTACCTTGGCCCTAAAGGGACATTTTCCCACGAGGCCATGAAAAAGTACACAGGGCAGGCTGCATATATATCCAGGGATTACCCGACGATCCCGGACATATTCGCTGCGATGCAGGACGGGCAGCTTGACGAGGCCATAGTGCCGATAGAGAACTCCATCGAAGGCGCCGTCAATGCGACCATGGATATGATGACACTGGACAATGGCCTGTGGATCAGGGCTGAAGTGGTCATCCCGGTGAGGGAACATCTCCTGGCCAGGAAGGGCACGGATCTTGCGGATATCAGGACAGTGATCTCGCATCCGCAGCCCCTGGGCCAGTGCAGGCGGTTCCTTTCAGAAAACCTGCCGGATGCGGTGCTGAAAGCTGCCCACAGCACTGCCGCGGCCGCAGAGGAAGTTGCCTCCGGTCCGGGCGATATGGCTGCCATAGGATCGAGGGCAGCGGCGGAGGCATATGACCTTGAGATCCTGAGAGAAGATATCCAGGACCATGACAACAACATCACCCGGTTTATCGTACTTGGCAGGAGCGATGCGGAAAGGACCGGGAACGACAAGACTTCGATCATTTTCTCCACTGAGGACAAGCCCGGCAGCCTTTACAGGGTACTGCAGATATTCAACTTGTGGGACATAAACATGACGCGCATCGAATCGAGGCCCACGAAGAACAGGCTCGGCAGGTACATATTTTTCGTGGACCTCCTGGGGCACAGGGAGGATGATGACCTCAGGGACGCCCTGACGATGGTGAAGAGGAAAACATCGTTTTTGAAGATATTGGGCTCTTACCCGGTTTCCCGCGTCGATAAAACCTGATGCAGGAAATACCAGAATGTGGTAAAATATCAGTAAACCGGGGTTGGGAGTTGAGTATATGGCACTGCCTGAAAAAGAAATAGACATAACGAGGAACATTAAGATCATTGAATGCCTCAAAAGCGAAATGCTCACTGAAGTGGCCGACCTTTTCAAGGTGCTGGCTGAAGGCACCCGGGAGGAGTTGCATGAATCGGTAGGAGATGTGCTTTCGAACATCATCCTGATAAGCTACCTGCTGGGCAAGCGTCTCGGCGTCAGCTACAATGCCGTCGAAGCAAAGATACGCAGCAAGGTCAGGTTGGGACTCGTGGAAAACAATGACGCGGGAAAATATTACGGCGACCTGTCAGAGCTTTCAAAGCATCTGGGCAGCAGCAGGAGAAAGGAGAAATAGGGGGACACCCTTTCCGGGATATGGATAGTAAGAAAATACTAAGCAGACTGATACCGCAGGTAAGCATCCACATATGGGTCATACTGCTGTTGACGGCGGTCATAGCAGTGCTGGACTGGATGGTGGCGATACCATGCTTCATCCTCTTTGCTTATCTTGCCTGGCACAACATCAAAACGAACTACAGGCGGAAGGCTGAAATATCCGAATTCATCGAGAACCTGAACCTCAATATCGACACGGCGACGAAGGATACTCTGCTCAACTTCCCGATGCCTCTGGTCATAGCTGAACCGGACGGAGCTATAATATGGTACAACTCCTCCTTCAGGGATATTTCAGAGAACACGGAGATTTTCGAGAATGCGGTCAAGACCGTCGTGAAGGAACTTCGCAGCGAACTGCCTGTGGACAGCGAGGAGCGGAAACATATGCCGATATCCAGGCAGATAAGCCTGGACGGGCGGTACTACAATGTTCTTATCAGCGTAGCGAGGCGTGATCCGCAGGACGTGATGAGCAGCATCCTGATCCTTTATTTCATCGATACGACAGAACTCGTCACGCTGAAGCAGACATATACCGAAGAAAGGATAGTCGCCGGCATATGCGTCATAGACAATTACGACGACCTGATGCAGAGCATGGAAGATCCGCTCAAGCCGCAGATACTTGCCGAGATAGACAAGCGGGTGGTCAGCTGGTTCTCTTTCACCGACGGTATCATCAAGAAGTTCGAGAGGGACAAATACCTGTTCATATTCGAGCAGAAATACATGAAGGAGTTTGAGGAGAACAAGTTCGACATACTCGATTCCGTGAAAGAAATAAACATAGGCAACAAGCTGCCTGTCACCCTCAGCCTCGGTTTCGGGCTCAACGGCGGTACGCTGGCGGAGAACCTCCGGTATGCTGCGGCTTCCATAGACCTGGCGCTGGGCAGGGGAGGCGACCAGGCAGTGCTGAAAAACGGGGAAAACTTCAGCTTCTTTGGCGGGAAATCCAGGGAACTGGAAAAGAGGACGAAAGTGAAGGCAAGGGTCATCGCCTATGCGTTGCGCGAATTGATCGACCAGTCGGACCGGGTGCTGATCATGGGGCATGAAAACGGCGATATCGATTCGCTGGGCGCATCGCTTGGCCTTTACAGGGTCGTCCGCAGCAGGGACAGGGAGGCGTACATAGTACTGAACAGGATAAACCCCACCATCGAGAAACTGGTGGAGATGATAAGGAAAGATGAGGAATATGCCGATTTGCTCATAACCGGTAGCGAAGCCCTGGCCCTTATGACCAGGAAGACGCTCCTCATCATTGTGGACAACCACCGCAGAAGTTTTGCCGAAGTACCGGAACTGATCGACGAAAGTGAACAGACGGTGGTGATAGACCACCACAGGAGGGGCGCCGATTACATACAGGACACCGTGCTGACGTACCAGGAACCATACGCGTCTTCCACCAGTGAACTCGTCACGGAGGTCATCCAGTATATCGATGAAAAACTGAAGCTGAGCCAGGTTGAGGCAGTCGCCCTCTATGCCGGTATAGTCGTCGACACAAAGAACTTCACGTTCAAGACCGGCGTCAGGACATTCGAAGCGGCATCCTACCTGAGGCGGCAGGGAGTCGACACGGTAGTGGTCAAGAAACTGTTCCAGAACGACATCGAGACTTATTCAAAGGTCTCCTCGGTGGTCAGCAGTGCCGAACTGATAGACGGAGATATAGCGATATCGGTCTGCGGGGAGGATATCGACAATCCGCAGATGATAGCGGCAAAGGCGGCCGACGAACTGCTGAACCTTTCCGGGATATCGGCTTCGTTCGTGCTGAGCAGCCTCAACGGCGAAGTCTGGATAAGCGGAAGGTCCCTCGGAGATATAAACGTGCAAATGATACTGGAGAAGCTTGGCGGAGGAGGCCACATGTCGGTGGCCGGAGCGCAGCTTCCCGACACGGACATAAATGATGCAAAAGAGAGGTTAAAATATGCTATAATGGATTACAAGGAAGAAATGGCGAAACCGAATACATAAGCCGGAGGTTCATATGAAAGTCATATTGAAGCAGGATGTCAAGGGACTTGGAAAGAAAGACGACCTGGTCAATGTCAGCGACGGTTATGCCAGGAATTTTTTATTTCCCAGGGGTCTTGCCGTTGAGGCCAACCAAAGCAACCTGAACATCGTGAAAACCAGGAAGGAAGCTGAAAAGAGCAGAAGGGACAGGGAACTTGCACAGGCAAGGGAACTGGCCGAAGAACTCCGGGACGTGGAAGTGGTGATCAGGGCAAAGACGGGCGAAAACGGGAAACTCTTCGGATCGATCACCAGCAAGGACATTTCGGATAAACTGAAAGAGGATTTCGGGATGGACATTGACAGGAAGAAGATAGTGATACCCGATACGATCAAGACGACAGGGACATACGAGATCGACGTGAAGCTTTATCCTGAGGTGAGCGGCAGGCTGAAGGTCAGGATAGAGTCGGAGTGAGGGACCGGACCGGGACCGGTGCGGGAGCCGGGAACGGTGCGGAGAAAGAGAACAGATAACAGATATCAGATGACAGATAACCGGAGGGGTCGTAAGTGGATCTTAGTGCCTTGGGGATGGTGCCACCTCACAATATCGAGGCAGAACAGGCAGTGCTCGGCTGTATGCTGCTCGATTCCGACGTGATCCCGACAGTGACGGAACTTATCAGGAGTTCGGATTTCTACCGGGAAGACCACAGGGAAATATGCGAAGCCATAATTGACATAGTGGAAAAAGCGGGACCGGTGGATATCATCACCGTAGCGGAGCAACTGCAGCAGAGGGGGACGCTTGAGAAGGTCGGGGGCATCGACTATCTTGCAAGCATCACCAGTGCCGTGCCCACCACTGCCAATGCAAGGCATTATGCGAAGATCGTCGAGGAAAAGTCCCTGCTGCGCAGGCTGATAAAGGCGGCGCAGGATATCGCCGGTATGAGTTACGATGAGGCCGAGGAAGCCGAGTTCGTACTGGACAAAGCGGAAAAGGCCATATTTGACATTATCGAGAGGAGAAGCACTCAGGGATTCACCCACATCAAGGACGTGCTCCTCGAAACTTTCAGCAGGCTGGAAGAGCTTTACAACAGCAAAAGCCCGATAACAGGGGTGCCTACAGGCTTTACGGACCTGGACATGAAAACTGCCGGGCTCCAGAATTCGGACCTCATCCTTATAGCAGCCCGCCCGGGCATGGGCAAGACGGCCATGGCGCTGAACATAGCACAGTATGCGGCAGTCCAGAAACATGTACCGGTAGCCCTGTTCAACCTCGAGATGTCCAAGGACCAGCTCGTGAACAGGATGCTGTGCAGCGAGGTCATGGTCGACAGCCACAAGATGAGGACAGGCAAGCTTGACGACGAGGACTGGAAGAAGATAGCGAGAGCCCTGGGCCCGTTGTCGGAGGCGCCCATATATATAGATGACACTCCGGGCCTCACTGTAATGGACATCAGGGCAAAATGCAGAAGGCTGAAGCTCGAGAAAAGGCTCGGGCTCGTGGTGATCGACTACCTGCAGCTGATGCGCGGAAGAGGCAGGGCGGAGAACAGGCAGCAGGAGGTATCGGAAATATCGCGGTCGCTAAAAATACTGGCTAAGGAACTGAACGTGCCGGTAGTGACCATGTCGCAGCTCAGCAGGGGGCCCGAGTCCAGGACGGACCACCGGCCGATGCTCAGTGACCTCAGGGAATCCGGCGCCATAGAACAGGATGCCGATATCGTCATGTTCCTGTACAGGGACGACTATTACAATCCGGACAGTGATAAAAAGAACATTGCCGAAGTCATCATCGCAAAACACAGGAACGGTTCTACCGGAACCATTTATCTCAAATGGTTCGGCCAATATACCAAGTTTGCGAATTTGGAAAGAGATGAAATCTATCAGTGATTATGTTCTGAAATTCCAGAAGAAGATCCTGGATACCATCCTCGCGCACAAACTGATCGAACCCGGAGAGGGCGTCGTGGCAGGTGTTTCGGGCGGACCTGACTCTGTCTGCCTTATACATGTGCTAAGTACCCTCCGGGACGAACTCGGGATGAAACTGTATGCCGTACATGTAAACCACATGCTGCGCGGTGAAGAGGCGGATACCGACGAGGAATACACGGGACGCCTCTGCAGCGGACTGGGCGTACCGCTGCATGTCCTGCGGACGGATGTGGCTGCGGTCGCCGCAGAAATGGGCATTTCTGTCGAGGAAGCCGGCAGGGAGGTCCGGTACCGCGAGTTCGGCAGGCATGCGGAAGCCGTGGGAGCAGCTAAGATCGCGGTGGCGCACAACAGGAACGACCAGGCGGAGACGGTCATGCTGAACATAATAAGGGGCACCGGGACCAGGGGACTTTGCGGCATGGAATACATGAGGGGGAACATAATAAGGCCCCTGCTTGCCACGGACAGGGAAGAGATCGAGCGGTACTGCAGGGAAGCCGGGCTTTCCCCCAGGACCGACAGCACCAACCTTGCCGGCGAGTATACACGAAATAAGGTGCGGCTCGGCCTGTTTTCCTATATAAATGAAAATTTTGGCGCCAGCATCGTCGACAGCCTCTGCAGGCTGGCGGAAAACGCCGCCGCCGACCAGCGTTACCTGGAGAAATGCGCTGCCGGGGCATTCGAATATGCCCTTCGTGAAAGCGGTGACGGGAGGGTCGGCATGGAAATCGCCAGGCTGCGGGAACTCGACCCCGCGATACTGATGCGCGTACTGAGGCAGGCAGTCATGCATGCGGCAGGGAGTGCAAAAGGAGTCGGCAGTGTACATTACCAGGCATTGTCGGACCTTGTCAGGAAGGGGACTACCGGGATGCAGGCCGAACTGCCGCGTGGTATAAAGGCATCCGTTTCATATGGCGTGCTCAACGTGTTTCACGATGGGAATCCCGGAGAAGAGGAACAGTGTCCCGCCGAATTTTCAAGGGACATTGAGGTGCCTGGGACGACGGCGGTACCGGAGGCCGGAGCAGTTTTGGAGGCATCGGTCCACCCGGTGCTGAGTATTGATAAATATAAATCGCTGGGTTATAATCCATACGTGCAGTATTTTGATTATGATCTTCTGAAAAAGGGAATACATATTAGAAACCGCCGGCCAGGCGATATTTTCAGACCTTTTGGATCAGGCGGCACCAAAAAGCTCAAGGAATATTTCATCGACAGCAAGATCCCCCGGGAAGAGCGCAGCCGTATCCCGCTCGTATGCAAGGGGAACGAGGTCGTTTGGGTCATAGGGCATAAAATAAGTGATAAATTCAAGGTAACTGAAAATACTAAAAAAGTGCTGAAAATCGAATTCAATCGGAGGGGTCATGACTATGATGAATGATATCGAAGAGGTCCTGGTGCCGCGGGAGCAGATACAGGAGATGGTAAAAAGGCTTGGCAGGCAGATATCCGAAGATTATGACGGCAAGGAACTCGTCCTCGTCGGGGTGTTGAAGGGCGGGTTCATTTTCCTGGCTGACCTGATGAGGGAGATCACGATACCCGTCGATATGGATTTCATATCGGTTTCCAGCTATGGCGCGTCCACGAGATCTTCGGGCGTCGTCAGGATAATAAAGGATATCGATCTGGACGTCGTCGGCAAACATGTACTGATAGTCGAGGACCTGGTCGATACGGGCCTGACGCTGAGGCACCTCAGGGATCTTTTCAATACGAGGGGACCGAAAAGCGTGAAGATCTGCACCGCCTTCGACAAGCCGTCGAGGAGGAAGGTGGAGATCGAAGTCGAGTACAAGGGCATAGAAGTGCCTGACAAATTCATCGTAGGCTATGGCCTGGACTATGCAGGCAAATACCGGAACCTTCCGGACGTCTGCACGCTTCGGGAAGAGGTCTACGAAAAAAAGCACTGAAGGCAGACAAAAAAACGGCGCCGGTGGTATATATGTGTTAGGACCCCAGCGTCCGTTGTGTTTATAAATAGTTTATGTTAATATAATATAATCTGAAAAGAAGACTGAGCCATTGATGGGCCAGGAGGGAGATATTTGAAGTATTTCAGGAACTTAAGCTTTTATATAGTGTTATTGGTGCTGGCGCTTTTCCTGGTGACTATCTATTCCGGTTCCGGGAATCCGGTACAGCTCAGCTATACCCAACTGCTGGCACATATAGAGAACAGCAACGTGCAGAGCATAGTGCTCAAGGCTGATGAAGCGACAGTCGAACTGATCACGCCAAACAAGGGATCCAGGACAAATGTGTATACCGTTTATATACCGTCGGTCGATTCGTTTACCGAATTGGTGACGCAAGCCTGGAAAGAGGGGAAGGTCAAGGATTTCAGGGGAGAGAAGCCGTGGACGGCGCCCTGGTGGATATCGATACTGCCTTCCCTTGGCCTTGTGATCATAATCGTTATCTTCTGGGTGTTCTTCCTGCAGCAGTCGCAGGCCGGAGGAGGAAACAGGGTCATGTCCTTCGGCAAGAGCCGCGCCCGGATCAATACCGATGAAAAGAGGAAAGTGACATTCGATGACGTGGCCGGTGCTGACGAGGAAAAGGAAGAACTCAAGGAGATCGTGGAATTCCTCAAATCTCCGAAAAAGTTCATAGAACTGGGAGCCAGGATACCCAAGGGCGTGCTGCTGGTGGGCCCGCCCGGCACAGGTAAGACGCTGCTTGCAAAGGCCGTATCCGGTGAAGCAGGAGTCCCGTTCTTCAGCATCAGCGGTTCGGACTTCGTCGAGATGTTCGTCGGCGTAGGCGCATCGAGGGTTCGTGACCTTTTCGACCAGGCAAAAAAGAGCGCTCCGTGCATAGTATTCATCGATGAGATCGACGCAGTAGGCAGGCACAGGGGAGCAGGCCTTGGCGGAGGCCATGATGAGCGTGAACAGACGCTGAACCAGCTTCTTGTCGAAATGGACGGGTTTGGCGTCAATGAAGGAGTCATAGTCCTTGCGGCCACCAACAGGCCGGACATACTGGATCCTGCGCTGCTAAGGCCCGGAAGGTTCGACAGGCGGATATACGTGGGGCTTCCCGACATCAAAGGGCGTGAAGCCATACTCAAGGTACACGCCAGGGGAAAACCGCTGGGTTCCGACGTCAAGCTCGATGAACTTGCCAAGAGCACGCCCGGGTTCACGGGCGCGGACCTGGAGAACCTGCTGAACGAGGCTGCGCTGCTTGCAGCTCGCAAAAACAAAAGGCGCATAGAGATGGAAGAGATAAAGGAAGCCACGTTCAAGGTGGTCGTCGGTCCTGAGAAGAAAAGCAAGGTCATGAGCGAAAAGGAGAAGAGGCTCACGGCGTACCACGAAGCAGGGCATGCGATAGCCGTGAAGGTAGCATCCTCCACCAACAAGGTGGACAGGGTGTCGATAATACCGTCAGGCCGTGCAGGCGGATATACAGCGCACAAGCCGGATGAGGACCTGTCCTATCATACCAGGTCCCAGCTCATGGAAGAGATCATCATCGCAATGGGCGGACGCGCTGCCGAGGATCTGGTGCTCGGCGAGATAAGCACGGGAGCGGCCAATGACCTCAAGCAGGCCAACAGCATAGCCAAGAGCATGATTATGAAGTTCGGCATGAGCGAAACTCTTGGCAACATGGTCTTCGATGAGAACGACGAAGTATTCATCGGACGTGACTTTGGGCACACCAGGAGTTACAGCGAGGAAATGGCAGCTATCATAGACAAGGAGATCAAGCGCATTATCGATACTGCCTATGAAAAGACGAAATCAATACTCAGTGAACATATGAACGTACTCCATAAAGTAGCGGAAGCGCTTCTGGAGAAGGAGAAACTGGAAGGTCACGAGTTCGAGGCGATCTTTGCAGGCGCCTGAGGCCGGGAGACCTGTCAGAAGACGAGAGGAGAATCTTGGATGGCAAGAAAATTCTTTACTTCGGAATCCGTTACTGAAGGACATCCGGACAAAATCTGCGACCAGGTATCCGACGCTGTGCTCGATGCATACCTTGAGAAGGATCCATACGCGAGAGTCGCATGCGAAACGGCCGTAACGACCGGGATGGTCCTTGTCATGGGGGAGATAACTGCGAAGTGCAGTGTCGACATACCCAATGTGGTCAGGCAGACGATACTTCAGATAGGATACGATGATTCATGCCTTGGATTTGACGGCAATACATGTGCGGTACTTGTTTCCATCGACGAACAGTCCCGCGATATCGCCCTGGGCGTCGACAAAGCCCTCGAAGCGAAGGAGGGCAGGTTGGACGAATCGCAGATCGAGGCCATAGGCGCCGGTGACCAGGGCATGATGTTCGGGTTCGCGTGCAACGAGACCCCCGAACTGATGCCGATGCCCGTCTCGCTGGCGCACAGGCTTACGAGGAGACTTGCCGAAGTCCGCAGGAACGGCACGATACCTTACCTGAGGCCCGACGGCAAGTCCCAGGTGACTGTGGAGTATGACGGGGACAAGCCTGTCAGGGTCGACACCGTGGTAATCTCTACGCAGCATGAAGACGGTGTGCCGCCCGAGAGGATCGAACAGGACGTGATCAGCCATGTGATCATGGAAGTGATACCGCCAGGACTAATGGACAGCAATACGAGGTTCCTGATAAACCCGACAGGCAGGTTCGTTGTTGGCGGACCTCACGGTGACTCCGGGCTTACCGGCAGGAAAATCATCGTCGATACATATGGAGGATATGCAAGGCACGGCGGAGGGGCATTCTCAGGAAAAGACCCGACAAAGGTCGACCGCTCTGCGGCTTATGCAGCGCGCTACGTGGCTAAAAACCTTGTGGCGGCGGGCCTGGCAGAAAAGCTCGAAGTCCAGCTGGCATATGCGATAGGGGTCGCAAATCCCGTGTCGGTATCAGTCGATACATTCGGGACAGGGAAAATACCTGATGAGAAAATCGTCGAACTTATACGGAAGCATTTTGACCTGAGACCAGCCGCCATAATCAGGGACCTGGACCTCAGGAGGCCTATTTACAGGCAGATTGCAGCTTACGGGCATTTCGGGCGTACGGATATCGACCTGCCCTGGGAAAGGACCGACAAGGCGGAAATACTCAGGAATGCCGTTCAACCCTGAGAACCTGGGGCGAAATATTCGGAAAAACCGAAGTAACATGTAACTCAAGGAGAAATAAACGAAAGCCGGCGGGATATCCCATGAGATGCATCCGCGCCGGCTTTGATGTAATGAAAATCTGCGGCTCACACGGGTTTGCCGGATCACACGAATATCTCGACGATCTCCACATCGGTCCGCTCATTCAGATCGACGATGTAGGGCTGGAGTACAGGTGGACCGGCCTTGTTTGAGAATACGCTGATTTTTTGCCTTGCTTCGCCGAT
>Ga0209537_1002452_pt1 | contig 18501 bp, 21 predicted proteins | sample BioPla4DNA1_FD_187698 | JGI IMG/M metagenome (GOLD analysis project Ga0209537, IMG submission 187698) | Biogas fermentation microbial communities from Germany - Plant 4 DNA1 (SPAdes) (version 2) | ecosystem: Engineered > Bioreactor > Anaerobic > Digestate | place: Bielefeld, North... | reverse complement strand
ATTACTTCATCTAGCATCTCTAAGGCTTCTTTTACTATCATAACTCCTATCTCATCCAATGATTTACTGGTATTTTGAATAAATTTGGATATATCTCTGCTATTTAACATCAAATCTTCTATATTATCCTTAATATCTTTAGTGATTTTTTCAATAATTTGGTGTATAATTGTATTCATAAGAATAGCCTCCTTTATGTTATGTTGTTGTTTAGCATACTTCCATCATAACATATGGGGCTATTCTTTTTTGTATTTTTTCCTACAATTATTTTACACTAAGATAATGCTTGATTATTTTATTAAATTATGTTATTATTTTTATGCTACCAATAAGCCGAAGTGGTGGAATTGGCAGACGCGCTGGACTCAAAATCCAGTGGGGCTTAAACCCCGTGCGGGTTCGACTCCCGCCTTCGGCACCAGAAAATTTTAAATGTGTTGAAATTGCTAGTTTGAAGCTGGCATAAATTTGCAAAGTGTGCAGTAAAAATTAAAGACCTATATCATGAGCATTAACGTTAAAACAGAACAATAATTGCCAGTTGATATGGTAAATTTTGATTAACGAAAAAAAGAACCTCTTTTGGTTTAATGAAATTATCGATAAACCATAGAGGTTCTTTTTAATGTTTGTAAATAGCAATAAATATTTTTAAAATAAAAGAGGAAATTAATGTCAGCATCATGCATATACTCGTTAGAAATATATTGAATGTATTGATTAAAGATAAAAATGCCATATATGAAATGTCATGGTCTTTGATTATGAAATTACTATTGCTACTGTATACGGAAGAAATAAAACAAAGCATACATACAGGGAAATACTAACTTTTATCTCATTCCCCATCTGATTACTATATTTCTTTAATACTTTTTAGTATTATTTTGCATAAGGTCATATGTAGGGCTCCCAGTAATAATTAGGTCTCTAGTTGAATCTATCATCATCTTTTAAAAACTCATCAACAGGAAGCTGTGACACTACTGCTGTATTAAATTTATTCCTATCCTTTATATCTCCAAATAGTATTACTCCAGTAATTGTTCCATCTTTTGTGAATAGTTTATGATGTATATCTTTGCCAGGATCTTTATACTCATAGATTTTATCATAATTACTGATATTACCTGCTGAAAATATCTTTATATCTCCTATCTCCAATGTTGTAAATACCTTAGGCTGTTTATACTCCTTTTCTAATCCAGCCATATTTGCACCTGCAACCCTTCCCTGTTCATTAGCAGCAGTCCAAAGGCCTAATATCATACCATCTACTTCAATTACATCTCCAACTGCATATACATTTTCTATATTTGTTCTCATTTGGCTATCTACCTTTATACCCTTATCATATTCAATAGCTGTATCCTTGACTAAATCAAGATTTGGCCTTATGCCTGAAGAAATAAGCACTGCATCTGTAGGGATTTGTCTATTTTCATTTAATTTAATTCCATTAGTCCTTGCATCTCCCAAAACTTCTTCAACTTGAGAATTAGTATATATACTTAGACCTAAACTATTTAACCTTTCCTCCAATTTATTGGCTAATTCCATATCTAATTGCTTAGGTAACAAATATGGTGCAAACTCAATTACATTGACTTCTTTTTTTAATAGCTTCAATGACCAAGCAGCTTCTAGACCTAAAAGACCACCACCTATTACTGATACAGTATTGCAGGATTTTAAGAATTCTTTAAATTCATATAAATCCTGTATCGTTCTCAAAGCAAAAACTCCCTCTTTATTTTTGGATTTAATATTTGGAATGAAAGGACGGCCTCCTGTTGCTATTAAAAGTTTTTCATATGTTATTATTTTGCCATCATATAGATGAACTACATTGTTTTCTATATCTAATTTTTTGACTACAGTTCTTAAAGCTGTTTTTATATTTTTTTGTTTATACCAGTTTTCATCATATACTAACAAATTGTTTATTGTAAATTCTTTGAAAATCCCTTCTGTTAATTTTGGTCTATAATATGTATAATATGGTTCCTTACTAATAAGCATAATTGTACCTTCCTTATCTTGATTTCTTACTTCTCTTGCTGCAGAAAGACCTCCAATTCCATTTCCTATGATTAAATATTTTATCTTTTTCATCATATGGCCCCCTTTGTTAATTTCTTACTAAATTATTACCCATATATAGTTCAATACATAATATAAAAATATATGAATTCCTTTTTTAGTTTTGTTATTCCACAATGCAAGCATTTGTTATTTATATACATTAAAATTCTTTTTCATGTATTTTAAACCATTTCCTAGCATAATCCACTGTACTCAAAACCCAGTTAAGCTTACATCCTATTAAACCTTGGTCATCAATTAAAAAAGTGTTAAAAGGATTTAATACCTCTTAACACTCTTTCTATTTTAACTATTCCATAGATTGGTTTTTTACTTCCAATATCTATGACAGTTAGTTCCAAATACAACAAAATCAATTATTCTATAAAAATATACTTCTTCTTACAATTTATATCCTTTTCCTATTGAAATTAATAAAGCTATAGTTAGGTTTTTCCTCTCCAAAAAACCAGTATCTCAAATAATCATCAAGTACTATGGCAGGAAGGGATAAGAAAAACCATAAAACACTAAAACTTAAAGATATTTGCCCCATAAAATTGTATTTTAAACGGCTATAATCCCAAATATTTAACCTAAGCCATATATTTAAAACTAAACCAAAGATTAATTCTAATGTAGTAATTATTATACATGATATAATTTGCTGAATAATTAAAGGTAAATGTTTTGTTTTAGGGCTTTCGTTTATTAAACCAATAAGTATAAAACATAGCCCTCCAAGTATAAACATAGAAAAATGGGAATATCCTCTCCAAATAATTTCAAGTAAATAATATATATTACCGCCAATTATTAGTAAAATTAAAAGCTTTTTTAGTTCCTTCATCTTCATCTTCCTTTAAACTATAGTAAGCTTCAGTCATATAGTTTAAAGGATTTGTTGTTTTTATATTCATATTTTAACTTCCAATAAAAAAAAGGAAATCCTTCAAATTGAAGGATTTCCTGTTCATAGGACCTCATATGAACTTTATCTTTTGTAAAATAAAATTTAAGCTATATAAGCTTGTATTATATTAATACCATAATAAAACTATTTTAAACTTTAAAATATGAAAAATAAAAAATAATTTGCATAACATTATAAATTTCCTTTTAACCCAATATCTTCAGCTACCTTTTGCATACCTTTTATTGTCTCTTCTATCACTTTATTTAAATCCATCCCCAGCATTTCAGCACCTTTTTCAATAATAGTTCTATTTACACCTGCAGCAAATTTAGGCTGTTTCCACTTTTTCTTAACTGATTTTGGTGTCAAATCCAAAATACTTTTGCTTGGCCTTACTAAGGCAGTTGCAGCAATTAAGCCAGTCAATTCATCAATTGTATACAATACTTTTTCCATAGTTTCTATAGGCTCTACATCTGTACATATGCCCCAGCCATGGCTAACAATTGCCCTAATATAATCTTTTGGCCAATTTCTCTCAGTTAGTATTTCTTCAGTTTTCTTGCAATGTTCTTCCGGGTATAATTCATAGTCTAGATCATGAACAAGGCCTATTATTCCCCACTTTTCCACATCTTCTTCTCCTAGTAATTCTGCAAAATGAGTCATTACTGCTTCCACAGCAAGTGCATGTTTAATATGGCTTTCTTCCTTGTTAAATTCTTTTAAAAGCTCGAAAGCCTCATCCCTAGTTGGCTTATAATTATTCAACTTTGCAATCCCCCTTCTCTTAAGTAAGTAATTGGCAAATATTATATATATTATACCAAAATATTTTATATTTATTTTTTATCTTCATTAGAATCTAATAATAAAATCAAACATCAGGTATACTGCTAACAAATCTTTATTTAACTGTTTGTAAATATGTTTACTTTTTTGTTTGATTATGGTATTAATTGTAAAACTAGAGATGAAAAGGTTGATTTTTATGAAAAAAACAACTGTAGGAGAGAACCTAAAAAAAATAAGAAAAGATTTAAATTTAAAGCAGTATCAAATTGCTGGAGAAGATGTTACAAGAAACTTAATTAGCCTAATGGAAAATAACAAGACTCCCATATATCACAATGTGGCAAACATCATAGCAAAAAATATCAATGAAATATTAGCAAAAAGAGGACAAGATATATATATACAAGCAGAGGACATATTAAATCCTGAAAGGTATGAGGCTAGAAAAAAAGCTAATGAATATATCTCTCAGTTACAAAAACAATTAAATGAACAAAATTACAATATACAAGTTGAAAAATTAAATGAAATTGAGAACTTCTTAAATAGGTGGAGATTCATAGATAAGAAAGTAAAAATTTATGAATTATTAGGTGATATATTTTATAATGCTAAAGACCTAAACAGAGAATATTACTATTATATAAAAGCTTTGGAAGTTTCATACGAACACCCTAACATGAAAGAAAGATATAAACTTATTTTAAAGTTAGTATATAACTGTATAGTAACTAAAAAATACCAAGAAGCCATCAGGCTTTGTGATTTTGCTATTACAACCCAAGAAGATATTACTGAAAAATATAAGGGCATATTCTACTTTAATTCAGCTTTAGCTTATTATTATTTAAAAGATTATGACAAAGCTTTAGACCAATTAGTGTATTCCAAATTTCACGTAGCCTTTGATGACTATAGAGAAATGAAAAGAATATTGATATTAGAAGGAATATGTAATGTAAAAATCCAAAATTACAACGGAGCATTGAGATCTTATAATAAATTATTAGATATAATTGATAAAGACAATATAGAAGAAATTTGCCTCGCCTATGTAAACTTAATTCAAATATATATTGAAAAAAACAACAAGGAAATGGTTATAAAGTACCATAACAAGATATTAGAATTATTGCCTTCATTGGATATAAATACCTATTATTATCTTAAAATACTTATCAGTGTATCCAATACATATAAGTATTTAAGGGATGATGAACATTATGAACTATATTTAATTGAAGTTTTAAAACATTCAAATAAACTTAAAGATGAAAATATTTTCTCAATTACCCTATCAGATCTTCTGGATTTTTATATGGAAACAGGAAAAGTAAACAAAATTGAAGCTATTTTAGAGCAGTATGAAAACAGTATTATAAATATAAATAAGAACCAAAACTATTTTATCTCATTAAAGTCCATCTATTCTTATTTAGAACTTAACAAGATAGAAAAAGCAAAAAAATTAATAAAAAATATTTTAGAAAAGGAGGATAACTAGATGAAGAAAAAACTTCTTATCTTGTTGTCAGCTTTAACAATTTTAGCTAGTTTTAGTAGTGTTGCAATTGCAGGCGACCGTGGACATGTACCACCAGAGCCAATAAGAGATTCCATAATTATCGAAGAACAAATGTAAAACAGACTACTTAAAAGAAAAAGTGTGATCTATAGATCACACTTTTTCTTTTTTAGTCTTTCCTTATAAACCTTATCTATGTGATTTTACCTCTAGCCACAATTCATCATATACATTTAGCATGTCCTTCACATCACGGAATATTTCAGTATTTTCCAAGATTTCTTTAGATGGATAAGCAACTGGATGATTTCTTATCTCTTCTGGTAAAAGCTCCTGTGCAGCCACATTAACAGTTGCATACTCAAGATATTCTATATTCTTCAGGGCTACTTCCGGCCTGTTCAAGTAGTTGATAAATTCCTCTGCCAATTCCTTATTTTTAGCGTTTTTAGGTATTACCATACAATCAAACCAGATATTTGTTCCTTCTTTAGGATAAACATATTCCAGGTTCTCATTTTCCCAGGTAACCATTGGTATAGCATCCCCTGACCATACAACAGCCAAGGCTGCCTCTTCTGCTACCATTAACTGCCTAACATCATCTCCTACATAGGCGTATACTAGGGGTTTTTGTTTGATAAGTTCATTTTTGGCCTCTTCTAATTCATTTAAGTCCCTGGTGTTCATGGAATATCCCAGTTTCTTTAGTGCCACACCTATAGAATCCCTTTGACTATCCAGCATTAATATTTGGCCTGCATATTTTTCATTCCACAGTATATCCCAGCTATCTACTACATCATCAACCATAGTTTTGTTATATATAATTCCTAAAGTTCCCCACATATATGGTACAGAATACTTATTCTCAGGATCAAATTCTAATCCTAAGAATTCTTCCCCTATATACTGCATATTTGGTATATTTTCTTTATTTATTTCTGCTAACAGTCCTTCCTCTATCATTCTCTCAACCATGTAATCAGAAGGGAAAACCAGATCATAGCTAGTTCCGCCTTTTTTGATGCTCACGTACATGTCCTCGTTAGTTGCAAAGGTATTGTAATTTACTTTCACATTAAACTCTTCTTCAAAATCTTTAATTACTTCTGGTGCGATGTAGTCCCCATAGTTATAAATATTTAGTGTAGGCTTATCATTACACCCTATTGTGGTAAGGCCAATTGCTAAAATCATTAGTAATAATAGGAACATTTTCAATCCTTTTTTCATGTAACCCCACCTTTCTTTTATTTTTTATTTTTCTATATAAACATTACATAAGTAATGCTGTAGTACATAAAAATTCACTAAAACCAACAAAATTGCCTTCTCCCCTTGAGAGATCAATTTTCAGTAAATTAGTCTATGTAATAGTTTTAAATTGTCTAGAACTTACATCAAAAGAACCTAAGACTTTGTGATCTTAGGTTCTTCTTCACCTAAGTTTTACCTATGAGATTTTACTTCAAGCCACAATTCATCATATATACTTAACATATCCTTTACATCACGAAATACTTCCGTATTTTCTAAAATATCCCTAGATGGATATGCTACTTGGCTATTTCTTATTTCTTCAGGCAGTTGCTCTTGTGCAGCCACATTTGGTGTTGAATAGCCAATATAATCTGCATTTCTTGCTGCAATATCTGGCCTATTTAAAAAGTTTATAAACTCTTCTGCTAACTCTTTATTTTTAGCGTTTTTAGGTATTACCATATTATCAAACCATATATTTGTTCCTTCCTTGGGATACACATATTCTAAATTATTGTTTTCTCTTATCATTGACACAGCATCACCAGACCAAACAACAGCTAAGGCAGCTTCCTCAGCAACCATTAATTGTTTAACATCATCACCTACATAAGCATATACCAAGGGTTTTTGTTTTATAAGTTCATTTTTAGCTTCTTCCAACTCTTCTAAATTTCTAGAATTTAAAGAATATCCTAATCTTTTTAATGAAACACCAATTGAATCCCTTTGACTGTCAAGCATTAATATCTGATCTGCATATTTTTCATTCCAAAGTATATCCCAACTATCTACTACATCATCAACCATGGTTTTATTGTAAATAATACCGAAGGTTCCCCACATATATGGAACTGAGTACTTATTTTCTGGGTCAAAATCTAAGCCCAGAAATTCTTCACCTATATATTTCATATTTGGTATATTTTCTTTATTTATTTCAGCCAATAAACCTTCATTTATCATTCTCTCTATCATATAGTCAGAAGGGAAGGCTACATCATAGCTAGTTCCCCCCTTTGCAATGCTTATATACATGTCTTCATTGGTAGCAAAGGTGCTATAATTCACTTCAATATTAAATTCTTCCTCAAATTCTTCAATTATCTCAGGATCTATATAGTCTCCCCAGTTATAAACATTCAATGTTGGCCTGTCATCCTTGCATCCTATTGCTAGAAAACTTATTGCTGTAACTAATATTAAAAGTAATGATATTTTTGATTCTGCTTTCATATAACCCTACCTTTCTTTTTAACATTTTTATCATTTCTTTTATTTATAAATAATAATAATGCTAATGACCCAACAAACATAAGTGATGACAAAGCATTTATTACAGGATTAATACCTAATCTAGCCATGGAGTAAACCTCTATACTTAAGTTTGTCACTCCTGCACCTTTATTAAAAAAACTTATTACAAAATCATCTATAGATAAGGTAAAAGCTATTAGTGCACCAGTAAATATTCCTGGCATAATTTCAGGTATTACTACTTTTCTTAATGCATACATAGGCGTTGCACCTAAGTCCATTGCAGCTTCAGCCAGGTGTTTATTCATCTGTTTTAGTTTAGGTAATATACTTAAAATTACATAAGGTATACAAAAGGTAATATGGGATAATAGCATGGTTGAAAAACCAAATTCTATTCCGATAAATTTAAACAAGGTCATAAGGGATACTGCTGTTACAATGTCAGGATTTAATACAGGTAAATAGTTTAAATTTAGTATAACTTTCTTACCTATTCCATTCATTCCATGAATTCCTATAGCTGCTATGGTTCCTATTATAGTTGATATAATTGCAGAAAGAAGAGCTATTGCTACAGTATAATATAAGGCTTTTAAAATACTATCATTGGAAAATAGGTCCTTATACCATCTTAAGGAAAATCCAGTCCATTTACCCCTTGATTTTGAATCATTAAACGAAAATACTATTAAAACTATGATGGGAGCATACAAAAACAATAGAGTTAAATATATATATAACTTTTTGAATACTCTGCTTACCATAGACCTCTACTCCCTTCTTTTTCAGAATCAAACTTAGAAGTTAAAGCCATTGTAATTAGTATAAATATCATCATTATAATTGATATTGCAGAGCCAAAATGCCAATCTCCCACCCATAAAAATTGCTGTTCTATAAGGTTACCAATTAGCATATACTGTCCTCCGCCTAGAAGTCTAGAAATTACAAAAGTACTTACAGCAGGCATAAATACCATAGTAATTCCTGTTATAACACCTGGTATACTCAAGGGCATTGTTATTTTAGTAAATATTTGAAACTTATTGGCACCTAAATCTTCTGCTGCTTCGATTAAACTTTTATCAATCTTCACAAGAACAGAATAAATAGGCAATACCATAAAAGGTAAAAAATTATACACCATACCTAGCAGCACTGCGCCATCATGATATAATAAATCCAATGGCTTAAAACCTAAGGATGTAACTATAAAATTTATAACCCCATTTTTACCTAGCAATGTTAACCAAGCATAAGTCCTTAAAAGAAAATTCATCCACATAGGTATTACAAACAAAAAAATCATTATATTCCTTTTAGAGGGCTTCTCTTTAGCAATTATCATTGCAATAGGATATCCAACAACTAATGTAATAACTGTTGATTGCAAGGCTAATTTTACGGATATCCATAATACATCCAAATATTTGGGATCCATAAATTTCCTAAAATTGTCAAGTGTAACCCTTGCATCTGTTAAATTCCCACCATTTGCAGTAATGGCATATAGGAATACTAACACCAGGGGTACTACTATGAATATAGCAATCCAGACAATATATGGATAGGAAAGGGCCTTCATTTTCATTTTTCATTCACCTTCTTCATTACATGAATATTTTCTGGTGCTATATTCATGCCAATTTCTGTTCCAACAGGTTTCATAATTGTTGAGTGTATCTTCCAGTCCCTGTTACCATCATTTACTATTATTTCATAATGAACACCTTTAAAGGTTACTGACTTAACAATTCCCTTTAATTTTCCTTCTTCAGGGATAGTTATTTCTAAATCTTCTGGCCTTATAACTACTTCAATTGTTTCTTTTTTGCTAAAACCTTTATCTATACATTTAAATACTTCTCCTGCAAATTCAACAACAAAATCTTCATGCATTATTCCATCTATTATATTGCTTTCTCCAATAAATTTTGCAACAAAGGCATTTTTAGGTTCATTATATATGTCTTCAGGTGTTCCAATTTGTTGTATAACTCCCTTATCCATGACAACTACAGTATCAGACATAGTTAGGGCTTCCTCTTGGTCATGAGTAACATATATAAAAGTTATACCAACTCTCTGTTGCATATTTTTAAGTTCAGTCTGCATCTCTTTCCTAAGCTTTAAATCCAATGCACCTAAAGGTTCATCAAGTAACAAAACCTTTGGCTCATTTACTAAGGCCCTAGCTATAGCAACCCTTTGTTGCTGTCCACCACTTAATGATTGTATAGAACGGTTTTCAAAACCTTGAAGATTTACAAGCCTTAGCATTTCTTTTACCCTTTTTTCTATTTCATTCTTAGGCAGTTTTTTTATTTTAAGTCCAAAGGCAATATTTTCAAATACATTCATATGGGGAAATAGTGCATATTTTTGAAAAACAGTATTTATTTGCCTTTTATAAGGGGGTACATTTGTAATGTCTTTCCCTTCAAAAATAACCCTACCTTCTGTTGGTTGTTCAAATCCTCCAATAATTCTAAGTGTGGTTGTTTTACCACATCCACTAGGTCCTAAAAGAGTTATAAATTCATTTTTTCTAACATATAAATTAATATTGTCAAGTACCCTAACTCCATCATATTCCTTTGAAATAGACTTTAAGTCAATTATATAATTGTTTTCCATCATATTACCCCCTTTCAATATTAAAAACTTGGTGGTGTACTTATCCATATAACACTAGCTTTAGTTTTTCCTGCATTGGCAATATAATGATTAAAATTAGCTTTGTAATAAAAACTTTGACCCTTTCTTACTTTGTACCTTTCATTACCTAAATAAACATAAATACTACCCTTTAATACATAACCAAATTCTTCCCCTTCATGAGGAGAATCTTCCTTGGTTCTTCCACCTTCATCTAACTCTATAAGTATTGGTTCCATTAAATTCTTTTGGGCATTTGGTATTAACCACTTTAAAGTATATTTGTAATCTTTATTTTCAGACACAAATACATCTTCCTTTGTAAACACAATTTTTTCATCTTCAATTTCATTAAAAAAATCTCGCAAATTAGTTCCTAACCCTTCTAATATATCCATTAGGGTTGCTATGGAAGGTGATGTTAAATCTCTTTCTACTTGAGATATGAAACCTTTTGTAAGTTCACATCTTTCAGCTAGTTCTTCCTGTGTCAAAGAATTTTGAATTCTTAGACGTCTAATTTTTTTTCCAATTTCCACAATTACCCTCCTCAATTATTAAAGCATGCTAAACTTTTTGTTTAAAAACACTAAACTTTTTATTTTGCACTATACAATTATAAGCAAAAATATATAAAAAATCAATATATTTTTTTAAAATAAATATTTTGTTTTAACCCTGTATTTTACTAGCTTGTGGCAATTTTCATATTAATTTTTGTTTAATATATAATCTTTTTTTATTTAATAAAAAAAACCAGTGACTTATCACTGGAATTTTACTTTTTTATATCTTTTATTATTGTGATTATTAGTAATATTAAAGAAGTTAAAACAATAGTACCCCCCGATGCTAAGTTTAAATAATATGATAAAATTAGTCCAACAATGACAGAAATAACCCCGAATACTATAGAATATAACAAACCTTTTTTAAAACTATTTGCTATTATAAGACTCGCTGCCACTGGCAGTATCATTAGAGATGATATTAATAGAATTCCTACTATTCTCATGGATATTGCAATGGTTACTGCTACTAATATTGAAAAATATAAGTTTATAGCCTTAACTGGAATACCTGATAAATATGCACTCTCTTCATCAAAAGTCATATAAAATAACTTTTTATATAATATTAAAATTGTAGCTAAAATTATAATTCCTAAAGCTGTTACCAATATTATCTCTTTATTGCTTACCAGGGATAAACTGCCAAATAAATAAGAGAGAATCCCTTGAGTATTTCCTAAACTTGTCAATACAGAAGCTAAACCAACTCCTGCTGATAATACAATAGATAGAGACAATTCCGCATAATTCTCATACTTTTCCCTTAAATATTCAATACCAACAGCTGCTATTACTGTAAATAAAATAGCTGTATATAAGGGATAGACATTGGTAATCATACCAAGGGCTACACCAGCAAGAGCAACATGGGATAAGGTATCACCTATTATAGATTGACGTCTTAGAACCAAAAAATACCCTACTGTAGGAGCTATCATGGCAACTATAATACCCATGACAAAGGATCTTCTCATAAATTCATACTCTAACATAACAACTCCTCCTAATGACGATGAAATAGTATATTCATATTTTCACCATATATATCCTTTAGGTTAATTTTCATATCTTTATTTAAATCATGTTTATAAACCTTGCCATTAGACAAGCAAAACAATTTATTTACCTTGTTGGATATAACTCCTATGTCATGGGATACCATAATCAAGGTTATATTAAATTCTTCATTTATCTTATTTAATAGATTATAAAACTTATTTTGTGATTCTATATCCACTCCTACTAAAGGCTCATCCATAAACAGGATCCTTGGATTGTTTATTAAGGCTCTTGCAATGAATACCCTTTGTTTTTGTCCTCCAGACAAATTTCCTATTTTTCTTTCCTTATACTTATCCATATCTACTATCTTTAATACCTCATCAATCTTTTCCCTTTCTTCCCTTTTTATCCTTTTTGGAAGTATACCTTTAGTGTATATATTTGCTGCAACTACCTCTTCCACAGTAGCCGGAAACATTTTATTAAATTCTCTTGCATTCTGTGATATATAACCAATCTTATTATAGTTTTTAAACTCATTGACTGGCTTGTTAAATAGATAAATATTTCCAGAATCAGGCTTTAACAGGCCAACCATCAACTTTAAAAGAGTACTTTTAGCAGAACCATTAGGTCCTATTATTCCAACAAAATCTCCCTCTTCAATATACAAGCTAACATTTTCTAATACCTTGTTATCCCCATAGCTAAAACTTACATTTTTGACCTCTACAATTTTCTTTTTCATATTACTTCACCAATGCCTTTTTTAAATTTTCTAGGTTTTTTTCCATTATAGTAATATAATCTTCACCACTTTCTATCTCTTCTTCTGTTAAATTCTCTATTGGATTTAAAACCAGAATTTCTAAATTTGTTTCCTCTGCTATAACTTCTACAGTTTTAGGACTAGCTAAAGTTTCTAAAAAAATATAATTGTAATTTTTTTCACTTATTAAATCTATAATATTAGCAATAGTCCTAGGGCTTGGCTCCTGATCTGGACTAATACCAGCTACAGGAATCTGTTTAAATCCATACCTGTTTGCCATATATCCAAAGGCTCTATGGGATACTATAATAGAATCATTTTTTTTATCTTTAAGTTCTTCAAAATATTTATTATCTAAATCCATGAGTCTTTTCTTTAAACTTTCATAATTTTCTTCATAATTTACTCTATTTTTCCCATCAAGCTCTATTAATTTATCCTTAATCACTTCAGCAACTTTTATCATGTTCTCTGGATCCAACCACAAGTGGGGATCTACTACCCCATCCTCTTCTATTAGCTCACAATATTTACTGGCATTTATAGTTTTACCTTCTTCTATAACAGAATTAATTAGCTTTTCTACCCAACTTTCAAAATTAGCACCATTATATATAAAAACTTGTGCATTAGTTAGTTCTCTCAGTTGATCCATAGAAGGTTCATAATCATGTGAATCCACTCCAAATGGCACAACTGTTTTTGTCTCTACAAAATCGCCACCTATTTCTTCAGCTAAAAAATACATTGGATAAAAAGAAACATATACTAAAAGCCTTTCTTCATTTTTATTATTAGTATTTTTATCTTTTGTACATCCTGTAAAAACAATAGTTATCAAAAGTACAAATGCTAATAATTTTTTCATTTGTATCCCCTTTCGCTACCATCTTCCTCTAGCTCCACCACCACCAGATCTTCCTCCACCGCCTCTATTTCCCCTTCTGCTGCCAGAAGAACTACCTCTAAATCTTCCTCCTCTAAGAAGTATGGAGTATGTTAAAAAGCCATTAAAAAATTTAAAGTCAATAAATAAAAATGCAATTATCCCTAAAATATAAATAATTCTACCTGGCCCTTCAAATAAATTACTTGATTCCTCATATCTGTCTAGATAGTATAAGTCCTCATTAATGTCCCTTTTGTTTATTTGTATTCCATATTCTTCTTCTACCTCTTTGATTATTGCATTAAATCCAGAAATTATACCTTCTTGATAATTATCTTCTCTAAAATAGGGTAAAATTGTGTTTTCAATTATACTCCCTACTTTACCATCGGGAAGAGGCCCTTCCAATCCATAGCCTACCTCTATTCGTATTTCCCTTTCATTAGGCGCTACAAGCATTAAAAGGCCATTATCATATTCTTTACTTCCTATTTGCCATTTTTCAAATATTTTTAAGGCTACTAAATTTATGTCCTCATTATTTAACGAATTTAAAGTAGCCACTACTATTTGAGCACCAGTTTTCCTATAAAGCTCCTCATTCACTTTTATAATATAATCCTCAGCAGATTTATCCAATAAATTGGCTTCATCATAAACATAAAAATAGAAACTAGGCTCAGGAATATTTAAATCTACTGCATAAACTACACCATTTTGTAAAATTATTATTAGAAAGAACAATAGGATAAATTTTCTTTTCATAATATCACCTAAAAGTTAACTTCTGGTACTTCCATATCCTTATCATCTATTTCAAAGTACTGTTTTTCTTCAAAACCAAAAATACCAGCAATTATGTTAGTTGGAAATCTTCTTACAGTTCTATTAAATTCTTCAACCGCTTCATTATATCTCATTCTTTCAGTTGCAATTCTATTTTCTGTGCCAGCCAGTTCATATTGTAGCTCAGAAAAATTTTGGCTTGCTTTTAATTCTGGATAATTCTCCACCACTACATATAAATTAGACAAAGCCCTTTCAAATTGAGCATTAGCCTCAGCGTATTCTTGAGGGGTACTTGCAGCATTAAAGCTTGATCTGGCCTCTGTAATTTGTGTTAAAACTTCTTCTTCATGAGATGCATAACCCTTTACTGTTTCCACTAAATTTGGTATCAAATCAGCTCTTCTTTTAAGCTGATTTTCTACCTGTGCCCATTGACTATCTACCCTCTCTTCCATACCAACTAAACTATTATATCTACTAGCCAAAATTCCTCCAATCACTATAACTATAACTAGTAATATTATAAGCAAACGTGCCCCTTTCATCAAAAAACCTCCTTATTCCCCCATACAAAAATTTAAATGTAGGTTAATAAAATTGATTTACTCTATATCATATACAGATAAACTTTCTAAGGCTTTTTCCACAAGTCCTTCTACATCTATATTTTTTTCTGATTTTTCAATATATTTTAATTTAGGCCTTGTTACAGGATGTTTTGGTAAAAATAGAGTACAACAATCTTCATAGGGAAGTATTGAAGTTTCATAGGTTTCTATTTCCTTTGCAATATCTATTATATGAACCTTATCCATCCCTATTAAAGGCCTTAATATAGGTATATTAACAGAAGCATTGGTTACAGCAATACTTTCAACAGTTTGGCTTGCTACCTGGCCTAAACTTTCTCCAGTAATTAATACATCAATATCATTTTCTCTTGCTACCTTTTCAGCTATTCTCATCATGAACCTACGCGAAAGTATAGTCATCTGATCTTCTGGACATTTAGCATTTATTTCTTTTTGTATATCTAATATATTAACACTATACATCCTCATTTTTCCAGTGTATAAAGATAATATTTTTGCTAAATTTTTTACCTTTTCCTCTGCCCTCTCACTTGTAAAAGGATAGCTGTGAAAATGTATAGCACTAATCTCAACACCTCTTTTGGCCATCAAAAATCCAGCCACTGGGCTATCTATTCCCCCAGATAATAAAAGTAAACCCTTGCCATTAGTTCCAACAGGCAGGCCTCCATAGGCCTTTATCTTATCTGTATATACATATACATTTTGTTTAATATCAATGTATACATACATATCTGGATTGTTTACATCTACATTTAAGCCTTCTATATTTTTTAATATGACTGCTCCCATTTTTCTAGAAAATTCAGGAGATTTAATTGGAAATTTCTTATCTGCCCTATTTGTTTTAACCTTAAAAGTTTTAACTTTATCTCTATCTTTAATATCTTCTAATATTTTTAAAACTGCCTCTTTTATATGGTCCATATCCTTATCTACTCTTATGCAGGGACTAATGTAATAAATCCCAAATATCTTTTTTACCCTGTTTATTACTTCATTTAAACTATCTTCATCTACTTCAACATAAATTTTCCCTTGTTCCTTGTAAATTTTACCAAAAGGTAACCCCTGTAACACCCTTTTTACATGGGATATCAATTTATTTTCAAAATATTTCCTGTTTTTTCCTTTTAGTGCAATTTCACCTACACTAAGACTAATTACTCTATCCATTACATCACCTCATGGTTATTTGTCTAATTTCCTTTACCGATTCTTTTAGTGCTTCTATAGTATAATCTATGTCTTCCTTTGTATTTTTATAGGAAAAACAAAATCTTATAGCACCTTCTATATACCTTTCATTTAAGCCTATTGCTTTTAAGACTCTATTTTCTTTTACTCCCTTTGAAGAGCAGGCAGATGCTGTAGATACATATATACCCTTATTCTCCAAATAATGGAGCAGTACTTCGCCTCTTACATAATCAAAGGATACATTTAATATATATGGTGAAAAATCCTCTTCCAGAGGACTATTAATATGAATATGGTCTATTTCTTCCTTCAATCTTTTTATAAAATAAGACTTAATCTCTTTAACCCTTTCCTGTTCCTGGTCAAAATTTTTATGAAGGATTTCTACAGCTTTACCTAAACCAATTATGCCTGGTATATTTTCAGTGCCTGAACGAAGTCCTCTTTCCTGATTTCCACCATATATAATCGGATTAATTTTTAAATTTTTATCTATATATAAAACGCCAATTCCTTTAGGTCCGTAAATTTTGTGTCCACTTATTGAAAAGGTATCTATTCCCCAATCCTTAATATTAAGTTTTATTTTGCCAAAGGCTTGAACTCCATCTACATGTAATAAGGCTTTAGAATTTTTCTTTTTTATCAATTCCTTTATTTTCCATGTAGGTTGAATACTTCCTATTTCATTATTTACTTGCATTATTGAAATTAGAATTGTATCTTCCCGTATTGCCTTTTCAAGCTCCTCAAGTGAAATTATTCCTCTTTCATTAACTTTTAAATATGTTACTTCAAATCCTTGTTCCTCATAAAACTTATATACATTATATACAGAAGAATGTTCAATTAATGTTGTTATAATATGCTTTCCTATTCTATTATATTTACTTATTATACTTTGTATTGCTATATTATTACTCTCTGTACCTCCAGAAGTGAAAAAAATCTCTTCTTTGCTAACTTTTAAAAAATCAGCTATTGTTTCTCTTGCCTTTTCCATGGCTATCTCTGCCTGCAAGCCCAACTTATGAAGAGAGGAAGGGTTGCCGTATTCCTTCCTCAATGCATATATTATTTCTTCAACTACTTCTTCTCTAGGTTGAGTAGTAGAACAATTATCTAAATAGATTTCCAAAGTATCACCCCATTTAGCTTTAATACCCTAAATCCTCATTAATTATATATACAATAATTTCAGTTCCATTTGGATTTTTATGTAATACTACTTCTACTTGACAAATTCTTTCAGGTGAATCACAATCATTACATTTGCCAGTGTATTTACATGGAGTATTTATATTCAATCTCTTTGCATTTAAAGGTGCAGCGATATTTTTTATTCTTTCTCTGGCTTCATTATAATCTCTACATATTTTGTTCTTTCCTACAATTACATATACCCTCTTATGACCAAAAATCATCGAAGCTACTCTGTTTCCTGTCCCATCCATATTCACCAATTTACCGTCCAAGGTTAATGCATTAGTACTACATACATAAATATCTGTATTAATTGCATTTTCTAGAGCAGCACCTTTGTCTTCAGCTTTCCAATGCCAGTAAATTTTATTTCCTCTATTTTTAAATTCGTCATATATATCTAATTCATTTAAAGTAACAGAACCTCCAAAAGCTATAGATTCATCTAATGCAATATCATTAAGCAAGGCTTCTTTAGCTTCTTGACTATTAGAAAAAACATGTGCCTTAAATCCATTTTTTAAAAGACTGTTTTTAACTAATACTAATTTATTATCCATGTATAATTCCTCCTTATCTATTATTTCATAACCATTATATAAGATTTATCAATCTTATAAAAGGACAAATTATATTTAAAAAAATTTTTTTGAAAAAGTCTTGCATATTTTGTCGGAATTTGCTATACTTTATAAGTGGTTATCCCCCTGGTAACCTCAAAATAAGATCTCTATTCCCAATACCCCTTTTGAACGGTTTATTTACATCCATATGGATGAAGGCTCCAATTTTGGAGCCTCTTTTTTTATGCCATAATTTCTTCATCTGTGTTACAATAAAAGTACCATATAAAAAGACCAGCTAATAAAAGTCAATAGTTTTTAAAAAATAATTTTGAAAGATTATTGAAACTATCTTGCAAGGCAGAACCTTTAAAAAGGGCATAACAACAAAACCACCTATTGAAGATTAACAT
>Ga0209537_1002451_pt1 | contig 18504 bp, 33 predicted proteins | sample BioPla4DNA1_FD_187698 | JGI IMG/M metagenome (GOLD analysis project Ga0209537, IMG submission 187698) | Biogas fermentation microbial communities from Germany - Plant 4 DNA1 (SPAdes) (version 2) | ecosystem: Engineered > Bioreactor > Anaerobic > Digestate | place: Bielefeld, North... | reverse complement strand
CCTAAAACCTTTAAAATCTTCTCAGTTACCGAAAGGACTTTTGCTTCTACTAAGCGAACTACATCCATGAGGAACCTCTGCCTCCTTTTGGGGGTATTCATCTCGATGTGAGGTTCCTCTTCGCTTTATTAAAAGATTATCCTTCCAAAAACCTAAAGTAATTTTACACTAACCACTTTAGGAGCCGGGAAGCCTTCAGTCGTACTTAACCTCCCGCAGTACCAGCCCCCGGGGCGGCGCGGTGGGCCCCGCTGCTTCCCGGGAACAGGCCTTTATTACGGGTTCCAGATTATAGTCGCGCTTGCCGCAACCCACCTCCAGGAGTGTCCCGGTGATGATGCGGACCATATTGTAAAGGAAGCCGTCAGCCTCGGCCGTTATCTTCATATAACCGTTGCATTCCTTCACTTCCAGGCGCTTCAAATGGCGAACAGTTGATGTGACATTGCTGCCGCTGGCCATAAAGGACCGGAAGTCATGCCTGCCTACCATAGTAGCCGCAGCCTTTTGCATCAATCCCACATCCAGGGGGTAGCGGATATGATAAGCATAGTGACGGGTTAAAACCTGCGGGTGAGGTGCACGGTCAATAAAATAGCAGTAAACTTTGCTTTTGGCACTGAAACGGGCGTGAAAATCGGCAGGCATCTCAGAGGCCGCCGTAATGACGATATCATCAGGGAGGACGGAATTGAGGGCGTAGGGAATTCTTTCCGCCGGAATACGGGAATCCGTTCTGAAGTTTATTACCTGTCCCAGGGCATGCACCCCGGCATCAGTCCGGCTTGCGGCAGTGATCCGGATTGGGCTGCCGAAGACGGTCTGCAGCGCTTCTTCCAGTTTTTCCTGGACCGTTACCGCATTGCTCTGCAGCTGGAAGCCATGATAATTTGTGCCGTCATAAGCAAGAGTAAGTTTAATGTTTCTCATGGCAAACCCCCTCCCTCTGCCAACCGGTGCCCGGTCAGAGCTTGAAGTAGATAAGAATGGGAATCAGGGCAATACTGACGGCAACGGCAAAAAAGTCTCGCGGTGCTGCCTGCAGTTCCCGCAGCCGCGTGCGCCCTTCGCCGCCGCGGTAGCATCTTGCTTCCATGGCTACCGCCAGGTCGTCGGCCCGCCTGAAGGAAGAGACAAACAGAGGTACCAAAAGCGGGACAAGGCTTTTGGCCCGGCGAAAAAAATTCCCGCTTTCAAAGTCGGCGCCGCGTGCCATCTGCGCTTTCATAATTTTCTCACTTTCCTCCATCAGGGTGGGGATAAAGCGCAGGGCAATGGTCATCATCATGGCAATTTCGTGGGCCGGCACTCCTATTTTACGCAGCGGGCCCATCAGATACTCTATGGCATCAGTCAGGGTAATGGGGGAGGTTGTCAGGGTCAGCAGTGATGTAATCATAATTAAAAAAACAATCCGCAGGACCATAAAGAAACCAAGATAAAGGCCGTGGGATTCAATTGTAAGAGAACCTATGCGAAAAAGAACCGTGCCGCCTTTGGTAAAAAAAAGATGAATCAGCATAGTAAAAATCATGATGTAGTAAACCGGGCGCAGTCCGCGCAGTAGATAACTCAGCGGAAGCGCCAAAAAAAGCAAAAGAACAAAAACAATCACCGCTAAAAATAAATATCCCCAGTAGGAATTGACCACAAAAACAGCAATAATGAAGAAAACAAGAGCTATCAGTTTGCTGCGGGCATCGAGCCGGTGCAGGAATGAATCGCCCGGCAGATACTGGCCAATGGTTATACTTCTAAACATACTCATTTCCTGTTCCCCTCCAGCATTGCCAGAATTGCATCCCGGGCATCAGGCACGCTGTAGATCTCGAGAGGGACATTTTTCCCTGCCTGGCGCAGACGGTGCATCAGAAGCGTCATCTGCGGCAGGGCCAGTCCCATTTCTTCCACTCTTGCGGCATCCCGGAAAACTTCTTCCGGCGTACCGTACATAACTTGCCTGCCTTCCGCCAGTACCAGCAGGTGCTTGGCCCTGCTGGCCACATCCTCCATGCTATGGGAAACCAGGATTACCGTCAGCCCCTCTTCCCGGTGCAGACGGTCAATCTGGGCAAACATTTCTCTTTTTCCGCGCGGATCAAGGCCCGCTGCCGGTTCATCGAGAATCAGCACTTCCGGCTGCATTGCCATAACACCGGCCATGGCCACCCGCCGCATCTGTCCCCCTGAAAGGGAAAAAGGTGAGCGGTCACAGAACTCCTCCGGCGGCAGTCCGACCTGAAGAAGCGCTCTATGAACTCTTCTCTCTATCTCGTCAGCGGGAAGCCCCATATTTTGAGGACCAAAAGCCACATCGGCAAAAACGGTTTCTGCAAAAAGCTGCTGTTCCGGAAACTGAAAAAGCAGTCCGACACGGCGGCGTATTTCCCGGAGTCCTTCCTTTTCGGCAGCAATATCTCTGCCGTCCACCAGGACCCGTCCTTCCGTCGGCAAAAGCAGGCCGTTTAGGTGCTGGACAAGAGTGGATTTGCCCGATCCGGTATGTCCTATTATGGCCAGGTATTCCCCCTGTTCAATATTAAGGTTGATGTTTTGCAGGGCCTTTACTTCAAAGGGAGTACCGGGCATGTATACATGGCTGACATTTTCCAGGATTATCTGCATAACTGTTCCACCATCTCTTCTACTGTAAGCACGGAATCGGGGACAGCCAGTCCTGCCGCCCGCAGTTCTTCTGCCAGTTCCGCCACCGGTGGAACGTCAAGGCCATGATTCCGCAGCAGAGAAGATTGACGGAATGTTTCCTCCGGCGTTCCTTGAAAAATAATTTCCCCGTCTCCTAAAACAATTACCCGGTCGGCGTAAACAGCTTCCTCCATAAAGTGAGTAATAAAAATTACGGTAATTCCTTCTTCCCTGTTCAGTCTCCGGACAGTGTCCATGACCTCCCGGCGCCCCCGCGGATCCAGCATGGCTGTCGGCTCATCCAAAACCAGGCACCTCGGTTGCATAGCAAGGACTCCGGCTATGGCCACTCTTTGTTTCTGGCCGCCGGAAAGCAGGTGGGGAGCATGCTGCCGGTAGTCGTACATGCCGACAAGCTTCAGCGCTTCATCGACGCGCCGCCTGATTTCACCCGAGGGAATCCCAAGATTTTCCGGCCCGAAAGCCACGTCTTCTTCAACTGTGGTAGCAACAATCTGGTTGTCGGGATTTTGAAAAACCATCCCAACAGTTTGCCTTATCTGCCAGTGGTTTACCGCTTCACCGGTCAAAAGGCCGTCTACCCATAAACGGCCGCATGTCGGTAGAAGAAGGGCGTTAAAATGCTTGGCCAGTGTTGATTTCCCCGAACCGTTGGGGCCGAGAACAGCTACAAATTCTCCTTTATTTATCGTCAGGTTTATATTGCGCAATGCCCAGATTTCTCCGGTGTCGGCACTACTGTACTTGTAACCCAACTCTGTTGCACGGATTATTTCTATTGCACTCACCCCCGTAGCAACCTTCGCAAACCGGGCAGGAAAACAGACAAAGAAAATCGACAGCTGTCCGGTCGGTTTTCTTGCTTGTTTTGCAATCTATACCAGCTCGATGATGGCCATGGGGGCGGCATCCCCGCGGCGTCTCCCCAGCTTCAGGATACGGGTGTAACCTCCCTCACGGCCGACGTAGCGCGGGGCGATCTCATCAAAAAGCTTTTTCACAGCCGTTTCATCAAGGAGATAGGCCAGTACCTGGCGCCGTGCATGAAGAGTGTTCTGCTTGCCCAGAGTAATCATTTTTTCCGTAATGCTGCGCAGTTGTTTGGCCTTGGCTTCCGTTGTCCTGACCTTTTCGGCCAGAATAATGGACGTTGCCAGGTTGCGCAGCATTGCGCGGCGATGATCACTGCGGCGTCCGAATTTACGTAATGCCATGGCTTTTCCCCCCTTTACTCATTGCTGTCACGCAGGCTGAGGTTTAATTCTTTTAACTTGTTCTGCACCTCTTCCAGGGACTTTTTTCCAAGGTTGCGCACTTTCATCATGTCTTCTTCCGTCCTCTGGATTAATTCTCCTACAGTGTTGATACCTGCCCGTTTGAGGCAATTATAAGAGCGGACGGAAAGATCCAGTTCTTCTATGGTCATTTCCAAAACCTTTGCCATGTCGTCTTCGTCTCTATCGTCAAGGATTTCTACTTCATCTACTTCTTCCGTCAGGTTAACGAACAACTGCAAATGCTTGCTTAAGATTTTAGCTCCCAGGCTAATGGCTTCGTCAGGTTGAATACTCCCGTTTGTCCAGACTTCCAGGGTTAGTTTATCATAGTCTGTGTGCTGACCGACACGTGTATCTTCCACTTTGTAGTTTACCCGCCTGATGGGAGAGAAGAGTGAATCCACGGGAATCACACCTATAGGCTGCCCCGGTTCTTTATTGCGCTCCGCCGGGACATACCCGCGGCCGACTGTGGCGTTGATTTCCATATACAAGCTGCCTCCCTCTTCCAGGGTAGCCAGGTGCAAATCGGGATTGAGGACTTCCACATCTGCAGGCAGGCGGATATCCCCGGCAGTTACCTCACCCGGCCCGACAGCAGCAACCGTCAGGACCTGCGGTTCATCTGTATGAATCTTTAACGCCAGGTTCTTAAGTTGGAGTATGATTTCCGTTGTATCTTCCACTACACCGGGGATTGTGGAAAATTCATGGAGAACATTTTCAATTCTTACCGATGTAACAGCTGCACCGGGAAGTGAAGACAGGAGCACGCGGCGGAGAGAATTACCTAAGGTAATACCGTAACCGCGCTCCAAAGGTTCAACAACAAACTTGCCGTAGGTAGCCAGGGCAGGATCACTGACACGCTCAATTCTGGGCTTTTCAATTTCAATCAAGGTTTATAACCCTCCTTCTGGATTCCATTAACAATGCGAGGGTGTAGGTTCCGCAATTAATTAGCGGGAGTAAAGCTCAACAATTAAGTGTTCCTCAATGGGAGTGTCAATTTCTTCACGGTTAGGCAGGCGAATTATTTTGCCTGTTAGATTATCGCTGTCTACTTCCAGCCATTCCACCCTTCCCTGGTTGCGGGTGAGTTCAGCCAATTCCTTAAAACGGCCTTTCCCACGGCTTGTTTCCTTGACGGCTACAACATCACCCGGGCTGACCTGGTAAGAAGGTATTGTTACTTTCTGCCCGTTTACTGTGAAGTGACCATGTCTGACAAGCTGACGGGCCTCCGAGCGCGAAAGAGCAAAACCCATGCGATAAACAATATTATCCAGCCGTGACTCCAGAATCTGCAATAAGTTCTCCCCTGTAATACCCTTGCGCCTGTCAGCTTCCTTGAAATACCTGCGAAACTGTTTTTCCAGCACACCATAAATGCGGCGGGCTTTTTGTTTTTCCCGCAGCTGCAAGCCGTACTCGGAGTATTTGCCCCGGCGGCGCTGGCCATGCTGGCCCGGTGCATAGCTCCGGCGATCTACAGAACACTTTTCAGTATAACAACGCTCGCCTTTCAGGTAAAGCTTTATTCCTTCCCGGCGGCACAGCCGGCATGACGGACCTGTATATCTAGCCAATAGAAAGCACCTCCTCTGTTGCTATACTCTGCGCCGTTTCGGCGGACGGCAACCGTTATGCGGAATTGGTGTTACATCTTTTATCAGGTTTACTTCCAGGCCGGCGGCCTGCAGTGAACGTATGGCCGCTTCCCGTCCCGAACCCGGACCTTTGACATATACTTCAACTTCTTTTAAACCGTGTTCCATGGCCGCTTTAGCAGCATTTTCAGCCGCCATCTGCGCGGCATAGGGCGTTGACTTGCGGGAGCCCTTAAATCCGACAACACCGGAACTGGCCCAGGAAATCGTATTTCCCTGCAAATCGGTAATAGTAATCAGTGTATTATTAAAAGTTGACATTATATGGGCAACGCCATGCTGAATATTTTTACGCTCACGCCTTCTTGGGCGTGTTGATTTTTTTCGTGCTGCCAAAACATTTTCACCCCTTTTTTACTTTTTGCGTCTGACGCCTACGGTGCGTTTAGGGCCTTTGCGGGTACGTGCATTGTTTTTCGTTGTCTGTCCGCGCACCGGCAGGCCTTTTCTGTGGCGTATCCCGCGATAGCAGCCGATTTCCATCAAGCGCTTAATGTTCATGGCCACTTCGCGCCGCAGGTCACCTTCCACGCGATAGTTTTTATCAATACACTCACGCAGCCTGTTAATTTCATCTTCCGTCAAGTCCCGGACCCTGGTGTCACTGTTGACATTGGTCTGCTTGAGGATTTCTTTGGCAGATTTGCGGCCTATGCCATAAATGTAAGTGAGCGCAATTTCGACACGTTTGTCCCGCGGCAGGTCAATTCCGGCTATTCTTGCCATGTAGTTTGCACCTCCCTTTTATCACAAACAGAATTAGAATTACCAAACATTTTCCTTTTTATGCAGACTATCCCTGTTTTTGCTTGTGCTTGGGGTTTTCACAAATAACCATTACCTTCCCCTTGCGCTTGATAACTTTGCACTTTTCGCAAATTGGCTTCACAGAAGGTCTGACTTTCATTTCAAAGCTCTCCTTTTGCTGTCTATTTGTAGCGGTAGGTTATCCGGCCACGTGTTAAGTCGTACGGAGACAACTCCACAAGTACTTTGTCTCCCGGGAGGATGCGGATAAAATTCATGCGGATTTTTCCCGACACATGGGCCAGCACCTTATGGCCGTTTTCCAGTTCCACACGGAACATGGCATTTGGTAAAGGCTCGACTACCGTTCCTTCCACCTCAATAACGTCCTTTTTAGACATCCGGGCTGTTTCCCTCCCTTTCTCCCCCAGGATTGACTTTACCAACCATTTCACGGATCGCCTGAACTACTTCTTCATCCCGTATTGTTTGCCGGCAAATTTTGTCCGCCAGCTCGACAGAGCCGCTTTGATGAACCCGCAAATGACGCGGATTTTTCTTTTTTGGTTTTTTTAAGGTGCGGTTCAAGCCGTTGGCAAGAAGTACAAAATTCTTTTCGGCATAACCGACAACAAGATAATATTCACCGGTGTCACGTCCTGCAAGAGAGTGAACCAGAGTGCCTATTGCCGGCATCTTAATCATTAACATCTCCCTCCGCTTTGCAGGTACTTCTTTATAACTCCAGCCACTTAAAGTGTTGTTAGAATCAAAGGCCCGTCTTCCGTTACGGCAATGGTGTGCTCAAAATGAGCCGACAGTTTACGGTCAAGGGTTATCACCGTCCAGTTATTTGACAGTGTTTCCACCTGCCAGGTGCCGGCATTCACCATCGGCTCTATCGCAAGAGTCATACCGGCCGCAAGAACCGGCCCCCGTCCCGGCTCGCCGAAATTGGGAACCTGAGGCTCTTCATGCATTTTGTTGCCGATACCATGCCCGACATAATCACGAACAACGGAAAAGCCGTTTTTTTCCACACATGTCTGTACTGCATGAGAGATATCCGTCAAGTGATTGCCGGCAACGGCCTGGGCAATTCCCCGGTTTAGGGATTCCTCTGTTACCGCAATCAAGCGCAATGCTTCCGGGTCCGTCTCGCCAACCGGAAAGGTTTTGGCCGCATCTCCGACATATCCCTGATAAATAGCTCCCACATCAATACTGACAATATCACCCTCCTCAAGTTTACGCAAGCTTGGAATGCCGTGGACGACTTCTTCATTTACAGAAGCGCAAATTGTTGCCGGGAAACCATGATAGCCTAAAAATGCAGGTGTGCATTTTGCTTTAAGAATATGCCTGTTGGCAATTTTATCCAGCTCTGCCGTGGTTATTCCGGGACGGATTGCCTCTTCTATTATCTGCAAAACTTCAGCGACCACTCTGCCGGCAGTCCGCATCAGTTCAATTTCCCTTTTTGACTTTATGGTAATCATATAGCCTCCGCTATTTTATAAAGCCCTGATAATTTCTCATCAACATATGGCTTTCTATCTGCTTCATTGTTTCCAGGACCACGCCGACAACAATTATCATTCCTGTACCGCTGAAAATAATATTAATCTTAAAGAAAACCTGCAAAAGAACAGGCAATACGGCAATCAAGGCCAGGAACAATGCTCCGGCCAGGGTCAGGCGGCTGGACACCCTTGCCAGGAAATCCGCTGTCGGCCGTCCGGGGCGCAGGCCCGGAATAAATCCGCCGTATTTTTTAATGTCTCCGGCAATTTTATGTGGATCAAACTGAATTGCGGTGTAAAAATAAGCAAAAAAGAAAATCAGCAGTACAAACAATATCGTATATACAGTGCCGCCCGGTGAAAAAATCTCAGCCAGTCTCTGGGCAAAGGGATGCTGGATAAAGCTTGCAAGCGTGCTTGGCATCATTAACAGCGTTGAGGAGAAAATCACAGGGATAACTCCGGCCTGGTTAATTTTCATCGGCAGGCTTGTTGACTGTCCTCCATACATTCTGCGGCCGACAACCCTTTTGGCGTACTGCACGGGGATGCGGCGCTGTCCTTCCTCAATGGCAATAATACCCACGATGAGTGCAAGCATAACAACAACAGTGGCAATAACGGTGAAAATACTGGTTTCACCGACTCTGGCCAATTCGAAAGTCCCGAGCACTCCGGGGCCAAACTGGGAAACAATACCCCCGAAAATAATCAGTGAAATACCGTTTCCAATCCCTTTGTCGGTAATAACTTCACCCAGCCACATCAGAAAGGCCGTTCCTGCTGTCAGGGTAATGGCAATGGTTATATAGGTAAAGATACCGGGGTTTAAAACAGCATCTCTAAAAACACCTACGGTCATTCCCACCGACTGCAGCAGGGCCAGGACAACCGCACCGTATCGTGTCAGTTGCTGGATTTTCTTTTGTCCCTCCGGTCCTTCTTTTGCCCATTCCTCCAGTTTGGGAATTATTGCCGTCAACAGGTGAATGATAATGGAAGCGGTAATATAAGGGTAAATTCCCATGGCAAAGATTGTATAATTCTCCAGTGCACCGCCGGCAAACACATTATACAGTCCAAACAGGTTGCCCTCGGCTATCCGGGATGCAACTATACGAGCATCAACCCCTGGTACGGGGACATGAGAGCCGAGCCTGTAGACAACCAGCATTAGCAGGGTAAAGATGATCCGCTGGCGCAGTTCTTTGATTCTCCAGGCATTGCGAAGTGTTTCCAGCAATTAAATCACCTCTGCTTTTCCGCCGGCACTTTCTATTTTCTGCACCGCCGTTTTCGTAAACCCGTGGGCTTTTACTGTCAGGGCCTTTTCCAGTTCGCCGCCGCCGAGAATTTTGATTCCGTCTTTAAGATTTTTGATTAACCCTTCTTTTTTAAGCAGGGCGGGGGTAACTTCCGTCCCCTCGGCAAAGGCGTTCAGGCGGTTTACATTTATTTCGTTATACTCCTTTTTAAAAATACTGGTGAAACCCCTTTTCGGTACGGCGCGCTGCAAGGGCATCTGACCGCCTTCAAAGCCGGGCCTGACACCGCCCCCTGAACGTGCTTTCTGCCCTTTATGTCCGCGGCCGGACGTTTTGCCATGTCCGCTGGCTATGCCGCGTCCCACGCGTTTTCCCGTTTTTCTGGCGCCTGCAGGGCTTTTTAATTCATGCAAACGCATATCTTCTACACCTCCCATTAGAGTTCTTCTACTTTAACGAGGTGGGACACTTTATCGATCATTCCCCTGATTTGAGGCGTGTCTTGATGTTCCACGGTTTGGTTAATTTTTTTCAGCCCAAGGGCTTGCACCGTCAATCTCTGGGGTTCTGTACGTCCAATTATGCTTTTTACCAAAGTGATGCGCAACCGTTTTGCCATATGGTTTACCTCCTACCCAAGCAGCTCTTCCACCGTGATGCCGCGCATTTTTGCCACCTCTTCGGCAGTCTTCAGTGATTTCAAGCCTGCCACGGTAGCTTTGACAATATTGATGGCATTGTCGGAGCCAAGAGATTTCGTCAGAATATCGCGAATACCGGCCAGTTCCAATACTGCCCGGACAGGACCGCCGGCGATCACTCCGGTTCCTTCCGAAGCCGGCTTCAAAAGCACACGCCCTGCACCAAACTCCCCGATTACAGGATGAGGAATGGTTGTACCCACAATCGGAACTTTAAACATATTCTTTTTGGCATCTTCAGCACCTTTGCGGATGGCCTCGGGGACTTCGCTTGCCTTGCCCATGCCGGCACCGACATTTCCGTTGCTGTCACCGACGACAACCAGGGCTGAAAAGCTAAAGCGCCGCCCCCCCTTAACTACTTTAGCTACACGGTTTATTTGTACGACCTTTTCAGTCAGTTCCACACCAGCGGGGTCAAAGATCTCCACGCTCTTGTTTCCCTCCTTTGCATTAAAATTCCAGACCGGCTTCCCGGGCACCCTCGGCCAGTTCTTTTACCCGGCCATGGTACAGGTACCCGCCTCTGTCAAATATAACACTTTTTATTCCTTTGGCAATAGCTTTTTCCGCAATCAACCGGCCGACCCTGCGGGCAGCTTCCTTGTCGCTGCCTTTCCCTCCGGTTTCCCTGAAAGCGGGGTCAAGGCTGGATGCCGCTACCAGTGTCGTGCCGTTTTCATCATCAATTACCTGTGCATAGATATGCTTCAAGCTGCGAAAAACACTCAGCCGCGGACGTTCGCTTGTGCCGAAGATTTTTTTCCGGACACGCAAATGCCTTTTCTTTCTTGCAGTATTCCTGTCTATACGCTTAAGCATCACAAATTCCCCCCTTACTTGCCGGTCTTGCCGACCTTGCGGCGGACATATTCAGTATCGTACTTAATTCCTTTGCCTTTATAGGGTTCAGGTTTACGAACAGCATGGATACTGGCGGCAAGGCTGCCTACGGCTTCCTTGTCGATCCCTTTTATGATAATTTTATTCGGTGACGGGACTTCCAGCTCAACGCCCTTGGGCGGGGTTATGTTGACAGGATGGGAATAGCCGACGGACAGAGCTACGGAGTTGCCCTGTTTGGCGGCCCGGTAGCCCACTCCCACCAGTTCCAGTGTTTTTGTGAAACCTTTGGTGACACCTTCAACCATATTGGCAATTAATGTCCTGGTCAGGCCGTGGAGGGAACGGTCGGTTTTATTGTCGCTTCTGCGGGATACAATAACTTGATTGTCTTCCAGCTTAATATCAATTGCTTGCGGCACAGCTTTCTGCAATTGGCCGAGAGGCCCTTTAACGGTTACAACATTATCTTTTTTGCTAAATTCCACACCTGCCGGCAATACTATCGGTTTGCGGCCTATACGGCTCATATCTATCCCTCCTTTACCAGATGTAGCAGAGGACTTCTCCGCCGACACCGGCCTTTCGTGCTGCCTTATCGGTCATAATCCCCTGTGAAGTTGAAATGATGGCAATGCCAAGGCCGCCTAACACCCTGGGCAATTCGCCCTTGCGCGCGTACACCCGCAAGCCGGGTTTACTGATCCGTTTCAATCCGCTCAGCACCTTTTCGCGGTTCGGACCGTATTTCAAAAATATCTTAATGGTACCCTGCTTATTGTCCTTTTTAAATTCATACTCTTTAATAAAGCCTTCTTTTTTCAGAATATCGGCAATGGCAAGCTTAATCTTTGAAGCAGGTATTTCCACGGTACTGTGATTTGCCATATTAGCGTTGCGGATTCTTGTCAGCATATCAGCAATTGGGTCCGTCATAGTCATTGCAATCGAACCTCCTTTCTCTCCAATCCCCTACCAGCTGGCTTTTTTTATCCCGGGGATTTCCCCTTCATGGGCAAGCTTACGGAAACAAAGGCGGCACATACCAAATTTGCGCAGGTACGCACGAGGACGGCCGCACAATTTGCAGCGATTATAGGCTCGTACTTTGAATTTTGGGGGCCTTTTTGCCTTGGCGATCAATGATTTTTTTGCCACTGTATCCCCTCCTTTTGCGGATGTTAGGCACTACGAAAAGGCATTCCCAGTTCACTTAACAGCTCCCTGGCCTCTTCGTCAGTTTTCGCAGTTGTTACAATAGTAACGTCCATTCCACGGACTTTTTCCACCTGGTCATAATTGATTTCCGGAAAAATCAGCTGTTCGCGAAGACCTAAGGAATAATTGCCGCGACCGTCAAAAGATTTAGGCGATACGCCACGAAAATCACGGACCCGGGGAAGTGCTACATTAAAAAGTTTATCCAGAAAATCATACATGCGCGCGCCGCGCAATGTTACTTTGCAGCCAACGCTCATGCCTGTACGGATTTTAAAACTTGCCACAGACTTTTTGGCTTTGGTAACAATAGGACGCTGGCCTGATAATAATGTCAGGTCATTTACGGCGGCATCCAAAGCTTTCGGGTTATCCTTGGCCTCGCCAATGCCCATGTTGATAACGACCTTTTCCAGGCGAGGAACCTCAAGGATGTTTTTATAGTTAAAACGTGCCGCTAAAGCGGGCCGTACTTCTTTTTCGTACTTTTCTTTCAGCCGGGACATCTACTGCAACCTCCTTTCGGCGACCCTATTTATCAAGAAGTTCCCCGCATTTTTTGCAGGCGCGCAGCCATACCGTTTTTTCCTCTTTTTGCACGGGGGATTTCTTAATTCTTGTCGGCTCTTTGCAGCTTGGGCAAATTACCATTACATTGCTGCTGTCTATAGGCGCTTCCTGCTCATGAATACCTGCCTGTACCCTTTGGGTGGCACGGGCATGCTTTTTAACAATGTTAAGCCCTTCAACAACTACTCTGCCCTTTGCAGGCAACACTCTTATTATTTTTCCTTTTTTGCCCTTTTCCTTGCCCGTGAGGATAAGAACCCTGTCTCCTTTTTTAACATGGAGCTTTGCCACTATTTTTGCACCTCCCTTGGCGCTAAATAACTTCCGGTGCCAGCGACACAATTTTCATAAAATCCCTTTCCCGTAATTCCCGGGCAACCGGCCCAAAAATCCTGGTGCCGCGAGGGTTGTTTTGTTCATTAATCAGAACTGCGGCATTTTCGTCAAACTTAATGTATGAACCGTCATTTCGCCGCAAACCCTGGGAAGAACGGACGATGACCGCCCTAACGACGTCGCCTTTTTTGACAACTCCGCCGGGCGTTGCTTCTTTGACACTGGCTACAATAACATCTCCTATATTGCCGTAACTGCGGGACGAACCGCCTAGTACACGTATGCACATGATCTTTTTGGCCCCCGAATTATCAGCAACCGTCAGGTACGTTTGGGGCTGAATCATCGTCAAACCTCCTTCAAAAACAGATGCCTCCGGGCTTCCGACCCGCTGATTATAATCTGGACTTTTCCAGCATTTCCGCCAAACGCCATCTCTTTTCCCTGCTTAAGGGCCTTGTTTCCATGATTCTTACCTTATCGCCTATACTGCAGGCGTTTTCCGGATCATGCACTTTATATTTTTTGGAAACCCTGATAACTTTCCCATACAGCGGATGGCGGGTGGTTCTTTCCACTCTCACAACTGCCGTCTTATCCATTTTATCGCTAACAACCCAGCCAATGCGGGTTTTACGGCCTTTCCGTCGCAAAAACACAGCCTCCTTTCGGATCAGTTGTCATAACATTCCTCAGGAATTAAGTTCACGGGCCCGTTGAATTGTTTTCACACGGGCAATATCCCTGCGTACTTCCCGGATGCGCATGGGATTTTCCAACTGACCGGTTACCATTTGAAAGCGCAAGTTAAAAAGCTCTTCCTTTAGCTCGGCCAATTTGCTTTGCAATTCGGCATCGCTAAATTCCCTCAATTCTTTAGCTTTCATGGCTTTCACCACCTGACTCTATACGTTTGACAAACTTTGTCCTGATAGGCAGCTTATGAGAGGCAAGCCGCATTGCCTCCCGGGCAGTCTCCTCATCAACACCGGCCAGCTCAAACAGGATGCGGCCCGGTTTTACCACTGCCACCCAGTACTCCGGCGAACCCTTCCCTTTGCCCATGCGGGTTTCGGCAGGTTTGGAGGTTACAGGCTTGTCGGGGAAAATATTTATCCAGACTTTGCCGCCCCGCTTAATGTACCGGGTCATGGCAATACGTGCTGCTTCAATCTGCTGGTTGGTAATCCAGGCCGGTTCCAAAGCCTGCAGGCCAAATTCACCGAAATGAATCTGGTTGCCCGCCCGGGCCTGGCCTTTCATTCTGCCTCGTTGCTGCTTGCGGTGTTTAACTCTTTTTGGTATCAACATTCTGGTTTCCTCCTCCCGTGTCACCCTGCTTGGTCGGGAGCACTTCGCCTTTATAAATCCAAACTTTTACACCTATTCTGCCATAGGTTGTATGGGCTTCCACACTGCCGTAATCAATGTCGGCACGCAATGTCTGCAGGGGAACGGTTCCCTCATGGTAAGATTCTGTACGGGCAATCTCCGCGCCACCGAGACGGCCGCTGACCATAACTTTTACACCTTTGGCACCGGCCCGCATTGTACGCATAACAGCTTGTTTCATGGCACGGCGGAAAGCAACCCTTTTTGACAGCTGGTTGGCAATATTTTCGGCAACCAGCTTTGCGTCCAATTCCGGCGTTTTTATTTCGATAATATTAAGGTGAACCTGTTTGTTAATCAGTTTTTCCAGCTTTTTGCGCAGTTCTTCGACGCCGGTTCCCCCTTTGCCGATAACAATGCCGGGCTTGGCTGTATGGATGGAAATACGGACCCTGTTGGCAGCCCGCTCGATTTCAATACGGGATACACTGGCATTTTCAAGCTGTTTGCTAATAGCGTCACGGATGGCAAGATCCTCATGCAGCTTTTCTGTGTAGTTCTTATCAGCATACCATTTAGCTTCCCAATCCCTGATGACACCGATACGGAAGCCTATGGGGCTAACCTTTTGACCCAATTACTTATCCCTCCTTCTTCTCCTGGAGAACAATGGTGATATGGCTGGTGGGCTTGCGAATGCGGGACCACATACCGCGGGCCCGGGGACGAATGCGTTTCAAAACAGGGCCCTGATCCACAAACGCTTTTGCCACGTATAAATTCTCAGTGTTCATATCATAATTGTGTTCAGCATTGGCAATTGCCGAATGCAAAACTTTATAAACCGGCCTTGCCGGACGGTTGGGAAGATTCCTAAGCAGCGCCAGCGCCTCCTGGACATTTTTACCACGGATCTGGTCCACTACAAGGCGGGCTTTCCGCGGTGAAACATGAATATATCTGGCCGTTGCTTTTGCTTCCACGGTAATCCCTCCTTACTTTAGTGCTGTAGACCTTTCAGTATGACCGCTGTGCCCACGGAATGTCCGCGTCGGTGCAAACTCGCCCAACTTGTGGCCAACCATATCCTCGGTAATATATACCGGCACATGTTTTCTTCCGTCATGGACAGCCAGCGTATGGCCTACCATTTCCGGGAAAATGGTGGAACGGCGGGACCAGGTCTTAATAACTTTCTTTTGGTTTTTTTCATTAAGCTGCCTGATCTTTTTGATCAGCTTCTCATCAACATAGGGGCCTTTCTTTAGTGATCTGGACAAGTGTTGGCAACCTCCTTCCTGGACATTCTACCTTTATTTTTTACGCCGGCGGCTGATAATGAACTGGTCTGACTCTTTATTTTTCTTCCGGGTCTTGTAACCCAGAGTAGGCTTGCCCCAGGGAGTAACGGGGCTCTTGCGCCCGATCGGCGCCTTGCCTTCACCGCCACCGTGCGGGTGGTCCACCGGGTTCATAACAACACCGCGGACGGCAGGCCGCTTGCCAAGCCAGCGGGAACGGCCTGCTTTACCGATGGTTATGTTTTCATGGTCCAGGTTGCCGACCTGGCCGATTGTCGCCCTGCATTCCTGGGATATCAGGCGGACTTCACCGGACGGCAGCCTGACATGGGCATATTTACCTTCCTTGGCCATCAGCTGGGCCGCTGCACCGGCGGAGCGGACAAGCTGACCGCCTTTGCCCGCCTTCAGCTCAATATTATGAATCAGCGTTCCGACTGGAATATCTTTTAATTTCATAGCATTGCCGGGTTTTATATCGGCGCCCTCGCCTGAAAGGACTTCGGTGCCCACTGTAATACCGACGGGAGCAAGGATATAACGTTTTTCCCCGTCTTTATAATGAAGCAGTGCTATGTTTGCCGAACGGTTGGGGTCATATTCAATGGCGGCAACTTTTGCCGGTACGCCGTCTTTATTTCGTTTAAAATCAATTACCCTGTATTTGCGTTTATGCCCCCCGCCCTGGTGACGAACTGTTATGCGGCCGGTAGCATTGCGCCCGGCTTTCTTTTTCAACGGTTCCGTTAAGGATTTCTCCGGCTTATCCCTGGTAATTTCATCAAAAGTGCTGACAGTCATAAAACGACGTCCCGGAGAGGTGGGAACGAACTTTTTAATGGCCATGCTTTTCCCTCCTTCCTGGGCTACAGGCCTTCAAAGATCTCGATGGGTTTGCTGCCGGGAGCCAAGGTAACAACGGCTTTTTTCCAGTTGGGCCGCCGCCCGCTGTACGCGCCCATTCGCTTAAGCTTACCGGTCATCCGTATGGTATTAACATCCTGTACCTTGACATTAAACAGTTCCTCAACAGCTTTTTTGATCTCTATTTTATTGGCTTTTATATCAACCTCAAAGGTATACTTAAGTGCCTGCATCCCATCAGTTGATTTTTCCGTTACAACCGGCTTCTTAATAATATCGCGGGCATCACGCATCAGGCAAACACCTCCTCCACCCGGGATACAGCATCCCGGGTCATGATCAGATGGTCGGTGTTTAAAATGTCATAAACACTAAGCTGTTCTGCCTGTGTAGTTTTCACGCCGGGAATATTGCGGGCTGATTTAATCACGTTTACCTGTGGACTCTCCAAAACAAGCAGTACTTTTCGCCCTGTTTGCAATTTTTCCAGCAATTTTATCATTTCCTTGGTTTTTGGAACATCCATCTGCAGCGCATCAAGAACCAAAAGTGATCCGCTGTTTACTTTTGAGGACAGGGCGGATTTCAGTGCCAGCCTCTTCATTTTTTTAGGCAGGGACTGTTTAAAGTTCTGTCTTCCGGTGGGTCCGAAAACAACGCCTCCTCCTCGCCAGATGGGCGAACGGATAGAGCCGTGACGGGCCCGGCCGGTACCTTTCTGCCGCCAGGGCTTGCGGCCGCCGCCCCTTACCACACTGCGGGTTTTTACCTTTGCCGTTGCCACCCGCCGGTTGGCAAGATAGGCGACAACAGCCTGGTGCATTACAGCCTCGTTTACCGGGACGGCAAAAACTGCATCGGACAGTTCAATTTCACCAATCTGCTCGCCCTGTTGATTATATAAAGCTACTTCCGGCATCACAAATCCCCCTTTCGTTGCTAGCTTTATTTTTGTGCCTTCACGGAATCTTTAATTGTTACCAGTCCACCCCGGGGGCCGGGTACTGCACCACGAACCAGCAACAAGTTATTATCCGCATCTACTTTAACAACCTGCAGTCTTTGGACAGTCACCCTGTCACCGCCCATGCGGCCGGGAAGCGGACGGCCTTTAAACACACGGGCGGCATCGATGGAACCAAGGGAACCGGGACCGCGATGGTAATGGGAACCGTGGGACATGGGCCCGCGTCTCTGCCCGTGGCGTTTAATGGAACCGGCAAACCCCTTGCCCTTGGATCTGGCCGTGACATCAACCAGGTCGCCTTCGGCAAAAATATCCGCCCTGATTTCCTGACCTACTTCATAAGCAGCGGCATCGGCAAGCCGGAATTCCCGCAAATGCTTTTTCGGGGCAACGCTTGCTTTCATAAAATGGCCCTTGAGCGGCTTGTTTGCCCGCTGCTCCTTGAGATCGCCAAAACCCAGCTGCACGGCATCATAACCGTCTGTTTCCTTGCTTTTCTTCTGTATGACATAGCAGGGGCCCGCCTCAATAACGGTTACCGGAATAACCCGGCCGTCTTTATCAAAAATTTGGGTCATGCCGACCTTCTTCCCAATGATTGCTTTATTCACTGTCTGCACCTCCTCTAATTCTGATTCCTCCTGCTTTACAGTTTGATTTCAATGTCCACACCTGCCGGCAGGTCAAGCCGCATAAGCGCATCAATAGTCTTCGGCGTCGGTTCAAGGATATCAATCAGCCGTTTATGTGTCCTCATCTCAAACTGTTCACGCGAGTCTTTATATTTGTGAGGTGCCCGAATAACAGTATAAATGCTTTTTTCCGTCGGCAGCGGGATAGGCCCCGATACGGCTGCACCGGTTCTTTTGGCTGTTTCCACGATTTTACTGGAAGACTGATCAAGAATCTTATGATCAAAAGCCTTCAGACGAATACGGATTTTTTGTTTCGCCATGCTTTCCCCTCCTTCAAGCGCCTGATTTTCAGACTACTCCGCAAAAATTACCGGGTAAAACCCGCAACCTTCTGCTTCATCGTTATTTTGGGCTGTCCGTATTCCGGACAGCCCGGAAATACATTCATTGCTGCCACCGCTGCGCACAAAAAGCCCGGAAAGCAGTTATTACTCAATAATGCTGGTAACAACACCGGCACCCACTGTGCGGCCGCCCTCGCGAATGGCAAAACGCAGACCCTCTTCTATGGCAATGGGGGTGATAAGC
>Ga0209537_1002450_pt1 | contig 18512 bp, 16 predicted proteins | sample BioPla4DNA1_FD_187698 | JGI IMG/M metagenome (GOLD analysis project Ga0209537, IMG submission 187698) | Biogas fermentation microbial communities from Germany - Plant 4 DNA1 (SPAdes) (version 2) | ecosystem: Engineered > Bioreactor > Anaerobic > Digestate | place: Bielefeld, North... | reverse complement strand
CTAGCTACTCAAGATAGAAGTGGTAATATGCTTTTTAATGTTGTAGGCTTCCAAAAGGTAAGGCAAGCACATATAGAGAAGATATTAACAACAAAAATCTCAAAGAATGGCGTAATATGTAGTGATGACGACGAAGAATTACGAAATATACAAGCCAAAGAACTTAGGAGAAAAGAGGTAATAAAAAATAAAAAAAGTAAAAATGATTTGTATGGATTGACAGCTATAGAGAAGCATACAGGCATATTTGTGAATTGGATAAACTATAAATTCAGAGGTGTAGCTACCAAATATCTGCAAAGCTACATAATGTGGTATATAATAAAGCACAAATATTTGTTAAAGAAATTGATAGAAGATGTAGGCAGGATGCTGAATTTAGCTTCATCAGATCGACAAGCATGGTATGTGTATATGGAGTTGAGATTAAATCCAATATTAATTTTAAAAGATTAATCTTCTACTTCACCCCTCCCATCCCTTCATCCACCTTCTAATAATACTTCTTCCCCTTTTCCAACCTTGATATTGTCTCTTCTCTCCCTATATATTCCATTATCTTCGACAAGTGTGGTCCCTTACTAGTACCTACTAAGCATATTCGTATTGTATTATAAAAATTACCTGCTTTTAATTCTTTTTCTTTTACATATTTATTCATCACTTCGTCAATTATAGCAGATTCGAAAGTAGTCATTTGTTTGAATTTTTCTATTATGTCATTTATCCATTCTATACTTTTTTCTGTACCCCATTTCTTAATAGCTTTTGTATCTAACTCTTCTGGTGCTTTAAAGAAAAACATTGCTTCAGTAACCATTTCTTTTACAAAATTTACTCTTTCTCTCATTATTTCAGATATATATTCTGCTTTTTCTATAGTAATGTTTATGCCATGTTTAGATAATTCATTCTTAAATTCTTCTGCTACTAGCTTAATATCTCTTGCTTGTAAATAAACATGATTAAACCATTGTGCTTTTACTGGATCAAATCTGGCTCCTGCTTTATGCACATGTTTTAGATCAAAAGCTTCTATCATTTCCTGCATAGACATTATTTCTCTATCATCACCAGGATTCCATCCCAATAGTGCAAGCATATTTACAAAAGCTTCTGGGTAATAGCCATCTTCTCTAAAGCCTCGATATATTTCTTCTGATTTAGGATCTTTCCATGTTATAGGATATACACTGAAGCCTAATCTGTCACCATCTCTTTTACTTAGTTTCCCATTGCCATCTGGTCTCAAGATTAATGGTAAATGTGCAAATTCTGGCATTTCCCATTCAAATGCTTCATAGAGTAAAACGTGCAAAGGTAAGCTTGGTAACCATTCTTCGCCACGTATCACATGAGTGATGTCCATTAAATGGTCATCAACTATGTTAGCTAGATGATAAGTGGGAAGTCCATCACTCTTGAAAAGTATTTTATCATCAATTATTTCAGATTTTACTCTAATTTCTCCTCTTATTATATCATTTATTATTATTTCTTTATTTTCTGGTACTTTAAATCTTATAACGTATGGATGACCAGAATTTAATAAATCACTAACTTCACTGCTTGTGAGTGTTAATGAATTTTTTAATTTTTTTCTATTATTAATACCATACTGAAATGTTTCGCCTCTATTTTCGTATTCTTTACGTAAAGCATTTAATTCTTCTGAAGTTTCAAATGCATAATATGCTTTATCATTTTTTATTAAAATATTAATGTATTCAGAATAAATATTAGCTCTTATGCTTTGTTTGTATGGTCCATATTCGCCTCCTACATGCACTCCCTCGTCAAATTTAATACCACACCATTCTAAAGCTTCTAAAATGTATTCTTCTGCTCCTGGAACAAATCTATTCTGATCAGTATCTTCTATTCTTAATATGAAAATTCCATTATTTTTTTTAGCAAATAAATAATTATATAAGGCAGTCCTCACTCCTCCGATATGTAATGGGCCTGTAGGACTAGGTGCGAAACGTACTCTAACCATTTTTTCTGCGAAGTTAATTTAATTTTTACAAATGATGATGCTATTTTTAGTGTTATAACATTTATTTTTGGTCAATTATTTAAGTTAATATTTAATATCCAATTGTTATTATTAATCCACAAATGCACACAAATCAACACAAATTATGACTTTTTAAAATTTATTAATTATATTTTGTATAAAAAAAATTTTGGTTCAATTTTTGCAGTTAACTAAAAAAATTACCAGATGCAAAAAATTTTACATTTTACTTTTATTATTTTGTTTTTTTTTAATGTAAATTTCACATTTGCTAATGACAATAATAGTCAAATTTTGAGTATAGATGACCCTATAGTAAATAAAATAATTTCTTGTCTAAAAGCTCAAAATATTCGTTGTGTAGGTCAATATTTTGCTAATAATATTGAAATGACTTTATTAAATAATAAGGGTAATTACTCTCGTAGTCAAGCTATGGCTCTTTTGGATGGATTTTTTATAAAATTTCCTATTAAATCTATTTCTGATATTAATACTGGTAAATTATCTTCAAATAAAACATATGTAATGTGTAAATATGAATCTGGTTCTAATATCTTTAAAATTTATTTTATTCTTTACAAAGAACAAAATGAATCTTTGTCTCAGATTTTAATTTTTAATATTACTAAATAAAATTTTTGAAGTAGGCTAATTAGTTAATAAAAATTTAAACTTTAAAATTAATTATTCGCTCTAATGTAATACAGTTATTACTTAAAGGTCTAATTTTATAATAATTAAATTTATTTGTAATTTTGTAAAAAAATTATGAAAGAAATTAATCAACAAGTAAATCCTGAAAATCAGGATAATAAAAATACAGAAGAAAAACCAAAGAAAAAATCTTGGTTTAAACAAAATGTAGGAGCTACTATAGTAATGATAATTATGCTAATAGCTATTATCTTTTTAGGTATAAATCTAATGGTAAAGCAAAAACAACATAAAGAAGAGATTGCTGATGTAAATGCAAAGAATACTGCACTAGTAGACAGTCTAAAAAAAGATAATTTTACTTGGTTAACAAAAGTATTCACATGGACAGTACGTAGTGAAATGCTTAGAGAAAATCTAGAACAAGTGAAATTATATAGTCAAGAATTTATAAAATATCAATATGTTGATAATATAAAAGTAGTAGATCCTAGTGGTAGAGTTATTTTTTCTACAGATATGAAAGATCAAAACGTCATTACTGAATGGTCTAACATACAAAAATTAGCTGTAATACAACAAGATAATAAAATCATAATTGCTGCTCCAGTACTAGGTAATAATATAATATTAGGTGCTGTAGTTATAGAATATAAAAATTAATTTTTACTATTACAACTAGAGATTTTTGCAATAATCTCAAAACACGAAAAGTATTTATTTGGTTGGATGGATTTACTAGAAAATATTGATATCGTAGTAGTAGGTGCTGGGCATGCAGGATGTGAAGCAGCTGTAACAGCTGCGAGACTTGGTTCCAAAGTTGTTTTGATTACTTTAGATGTTACTAATCCAGCTAGACTGTCATGCAATCCTAGTATTGGTGGAATAGCAAAAGGACAGATAGTAAAAGAAATCGATGCTTTAGGAGGCTATACAGGTATTGTAGCAGATAAAAGCATGATACAATTTCGTATGCTTAATAGGTCAAAAGGTCCAGCTATGTGGAGCCCAAGATCACAAAATGATAGATGGCTATATTCTTATTATTGGAGAGAGATTTTAGAAAATACACCTAATCTTTTTCTTTGGAAAGATGAAGTGATTGACATCAAGCCACTAGATAATTACTTTACTATCAAAACTAAAATGGGAGTAGACTTTAAGGCAAAAGCTGCTATAATAACTGCTGGAACTTTTTTAAATGGTAAAATTTTTATTGGGCAAATGCAAATATCAGGAGGTAGACTCGGAGAGCCTGCAGCTGATGGATTGACAGAATCTCTAAAGAGACTTAATATCGAAAGTGATAGGCTCAAAACTGGTACTCCTGTTAGGCTAGATGGTCGTACTATTGACTTTTCTAAAATGATAGAGCAACCAGGTGATGACAACCCTTCTAAATTTTCTTTCTCAGATGATACTATACCATTAGAAAAACAAAGAAACTGCTGGATAACTTATACTAATGAGCAAACACATGAAATTTTGAAAAAAGGGTTTCATTTATCTCCACTTTTTACAGGTATTATAAAAGGTATAGGCCCTAGATATTGTCCATCAATAGAGGATAAAATTGTACGATTTAGTGGCAAAAATTCTCATCAATTATTTGTAGAACCAGAGGGTTGGAACACTTATGAATATTACCTTAATGGATTTTCGTCATCTCTACCATTAGATATACAAATCGAGGCATTACACTCAATAAATGGTTTAGAAAACTCTCACATCATCCAACCTGGCTATGCTATAGAGTATGATTATTTCCCTCCCTATCAATTAAATAATACTCTAGAGTCTAAAAAAATAGAAAATCTTTTTTTCGCAGGACAAGTTAATGGGACAACTGGTTACGAAGAAGCTGCTGCTCAAGGGTTAATCGCTGGGATAAATGCCCATCTCAAAATTAATAATCAACAGAGTCTCATACTATCTCGTAGCCAAGCATATATCGGAGTTTTAATAGATGATTTAATATCCAAAACCTTGGATGAACCATACCGTATGTTTACAAGTAGAGCAGAACATAGACTGATATTACGTCAAGATAATGCTGATATTAGGCTCTCGCCAATCGCACATGAATTAGGCTTAATTGATGATAATAGATACAATAAAGTTCTAGAAAAGCTTGATTTTATTAAAAATGTCTCTGAATATTTGAATAGAAACTCTATAGAACCAGAAAAAATAAATAATTATTTATCATCAATAAACTCTTCTCCTTTAAAACAAAAAGTTAAATGGACTCAATTGATAATGAGACCAGAAATTTATATATTAGAGCTAGCAAAAAATTTTGAAGAAATTAATAATCTTATAAAAGATAAACCATCTCATTTCATCGAAACACTCGAAATAGAGATTAAATATGCTGAATATATAAAAAAGGAAAATGAACTTGCAGAAAAGTTGATAAAATTTGATCAAATGAGACTTCCACTAGATTTAGACTATCAAAACATTAAAAATATTTCAATAGAAGCCCGACAGAAATTAAATAAAATAAAACCTGCAAATATCGGCGCAGCAAGTCGTATTACTGGCATTTCTCCAGCAGATATTGCTATATTAATAAATTTTTTCTATAAAAAAACAAAATAGCACTATTAATGTTGCCATTATAACGGGTCTTCATAAAAAATATTAAAAAAATTATGATTATATAGTAATATCAATCTATATTAAGGAGTATTTGGCTTTAATTTTATGAATGCAATGAATAATTTTATATATAATTATGCATTATAAAATAGTAGGCAAATATATATATACGAAAAAGTAAATGTATGCGAGCTTGATAACACAAGTGTTAATACAATTGGAATTATTTGAAGATGAAATAATGGAAGTGGAAATAGACAGAAGATCAACAAATTAGTGTCTTCTACATAACTCATCCACAATTTGTACTTAATATAGTTGTGTGATCTGATTTGAAAATATTATAACTAAAGCCAGGACAAGTATTACATTTTTTAGGATTATATTTTTTTATCTTATTGGGTAGTGGTTTATTTTGAGTCTGACATGCAGATAAGACAATTAACAAAATAAAAAGTAAAAGAGCAAAAAAATATTTTTTATATTTCATCAGATTATTTATTATGAAGAAAAGAAAAATTTATTCAAAAAGTTTATTAATTAAATCATCATCTGCAATATTAGGAAGAGTAACAGCTAAATCTTTATGATGTGCTAGAGCTCTATTTAGAGTTGAGAGAGCATTAGGATTACGAGCCCAGCTTCTACGAGAGATACCATTAATCACATCCCAAAAGAGCATACTCTTTAGATTGCTATCTGCCTCATCACTACCATCCAGTACTAAGCCAAATCCTCCATTTATGACTTCTCCCCAACCTACACCACCTCCATTATGCAGAGAAATCCAGGTAGCACCTCTCACAGCATTACCTACATAAGTCTGCGTAGCCATATCAGCAGTGAATTTACTACCATCATATATATTAGAAGTTTCGCGAAATGGTGAATCTGTACCAGATACATCATGATGATCTCTACCCAACACTATCGGTGCACTAATATATCCAGATCGGATAGCTTCATTAAAAGCTTTTGATATCTTTACTCTAGCTTCTCCATCAGCATACAATATTCTAGCTTGACTGCCCACAACTAATTTATTAGCTTTTGCATTTCTGATCCAATGAATGCTATCACTCAGCTGGAGCTTTATCTCATCAGGAGCTGTTTTGTACATTTCTTCTAAAATATCCCCAGCTATTTTATCAGTTTTATCTAAATCTGCAGGATCACCAGAAGTGCAAACCCATCTAAATGGACCAAATCCAAAATCAAAAAATTGAGGTCCCATTATATCTTGTACATAGCTAGGATACTTAAATTCACCATTAGGTAGCAAAATATCAGCACCAGCACGGCTAGATTCTAATAAAAATGCATTGCCATAATCGAAAAAATACATACCAAGCCGAGCATGTTTATTGATAATAGCCACTTGACGTTTTAAACTTTCATGTACTTTTTGTTTAAAAAGTTCTGGATTTTTGCTCATCAATTCATTAGACTCTTCATAGGTGAGACCTGCAGGATAGTAACCCCCCTGATATGGATTGTGTAGAGAAGTTTGATCTGTGCCTATATCTACTTTTATATTTTCATCATATAACCTTTCCCATAAATCAACAATATTACCTAAATAACCAATAGAAACATTTTCTTTATTAGACATCGCCAATCTCAGCCTAGGTATTAACTTATCAAGAGTATCATAATATTCATCTAACCAACCTTGATTTAATCTAGTTTTCAGTGGTTTGGGATTAATTTCTGCTATTACAGCTACACCACCAGCTATTTTAGCAGCTTTAGGCTGAGCACCCGACATACCGCCGAGCCCTGACGAGACGAATAGCATACCATTGAGATTTTGTCTACCAGGTTCTTTTTTTCTACCTGCATTCAAAATTGTAACCATAGTACCATTAACTATTCCCTGAGGGCCGATGTACATATATGAGCCAGCAGTCATCTGTCCATATTGTGTTACTCCTAGAGCATTATATCTATCATAATCATCCATACTGCTATAATTAGGCACCATCAATCCATTAGTTACAACTACACGCGGTGCATCATGTGAGCTAGGGAAAAGTCCCATTGGATGACCACTATACATTACTAATGTTTGTTCATCTGTCATCGTGGCTAGATATTTCATAGTTAATAGATACTGAGCCCAATTCTGAAAAATAGACCCATTACCACCATAGATTATTAGCTCATATGGGTGCTGAGCTACACGTGGGTCTAGGTTATTCTGTATCATAAGCATGATAGCAGCAGCTTTCTTGGATTTAGCGGGATATTCATTAATATTTCTAGCATATATAGGATATGTAGGCCTATATCTATACATATAAATCCTGCCATATTCATTCAATTCATCTAAAAATTCTTTTGCTAAAAATTCATGATGTTTGGCTGGGAAATAACGCAAAGCATTCTTAAGAGCTAATTTTTTTTCATTCTCTGTTAATATTTGTCTACGTTTAGGAGCTCTATTAATAGTTTCATCAAATACTGGCATTTCTGGTATTTCATCAGGTATGCCCTGCAAAATAGCTTTTTCGAAATCATTCATATTAATAAACTTTTTTGCGAATATAATAAAATTTTTAGAAAATTTTTAAAAGTTTGTAATTTAAGTACTTATTGAAACCTATTTATTTATGAAGTCTGCAAGATATTATTGATATAATTTAATAATTCTTCTATACCAATTTTTTTGGTTGAGGACGTCATAAATATCGGTGGTAATATTTCCCAAGATTTTGATAATTCATCAATAAAAGCATTTTTATTTTTCTCTACGATCAATTTTTTTTCTTTATCAATTTTAGTCATCACAATAGCTAAAGGTATTTGTTTTTGACCACAATTATTGATGAAATCCAAATCGATTTTTTGTGGAGGAATAGTAGAGTCTATTAATATAAAAGCTATGTATAATTGCTTTCTATAAATGAGATATTCATTTATAATTTTTGTTAATTGTTTTCTAGTACTTTGTGATGTCTTAGCATATCCATATCCAGGCAAATCTACGAGGTACCATTTTTCATTAATAAGATAGAAATTTAAAGTTTGAGTTTTCCCAGGCGTGGACGAGGTATGAGCTATCTTTTGATATACCAATGCATTAATTAATGAAGATTTACCCACATTAGATCTACCAATAAATGCAAATTCTGGGAAATTTGTATTAGGACAATCTTTTAATGAGACACAACTTTTAATATATTTAACTGTTTTTATATTCATTTTTTTCTTTTAAATATGAATCTACATGCCGTTTAATTTTACTTGGATATACATCATCTATAGTAACTAAGATCCCTATTTCCTCAACGGGACCAAATTGTGGATTAAGAGAAATACCAAAAGTTTTCATTGTTTTAGATAGACTCATATATGCATTCACTAATGGAGGAATAGTTTCACCTCTAGATTTCACAAAAGTTAATAATTTCTTATAATTTTCTTCATAAGAATTTGATGAAAATAATTTTTCAAAAATAGAAATATCATTAGAATAAGGACGAGGCATTTTAGGTGATATCAATTTGTCTTTATCAGGAAAATGCTTATGCATGAAAAATACAATAGCATCCCTAGCTAATTGATCAAATTTAAGATATAATGTTACTTTACCAAAGAAATATTTAATATCTGGGTAGTCTATGGTTAATGCTCCCAATCCATCCCATAGATTATCTAAAGAAAAAATTCCTTTCCTTTGATCTTTTTGTGGTTGATATTTGGGCTGTACAAAACTCCTACCTAACTCTATAGTTTGAGTAGCATATTTTTTAATAAATAAATCAGAAAAATCGAACATATGCGAAGTAGCTAAGTGCAACTCTCCGTTATAGAAATTCAAAACATCTTTTAAAAATATAAATCTATATCCGCCAATTATTTCTTCATTTTTAGGATCCCAGACTATTAATTGCTTATATTTGAGATCACCAATATCAAACTCATCAATATCTACTTCTTTGCCTGTACCAGCACCTGCATCTCTGAAAGCTATTTCCCTTAATCTACCAACTTCTAACATTAGATTAGGACATTGATCAGCAGTGAATATATATATTTCATTTTTATTATAATTCGTTTTCCTAATATATCTATCTATTGTTAATTCTTTTTTTAATAATTCTCTATCAATAGGTTGTATTATATCTTCCATATTATTTTCTATTAATTATATTGATTAACTAAATTTATTATTTTTTCAAAATTATAAATCTTAATTAAAATTATAAATAATCTAAATACTTTTTAACATATAAATTATTTCTTAAGTTTTCATTTAATGCCATTACATCATTAGTTTTTATTAATTACTCGCAAAAATAAAAAAATATTTTTTAAAAAATGAAAAACTTAAAATGTATTAATTATCAATATTTTCACTAAGTTTATATACAATATCTTTCACATATTGTGCCCATTCTTTATCAGTTTTAGATTTATCAAAAAAATTATACGAAATAGGTTCTCCAAAAATAATTTTTATATTTTTATCTTTTTGCTTAAACATTTCATTAGATAGGAAAAACATTTCTATATTAGACTTAATTGCTAATTTCTTCCTAAAATTAGCCAGATTATAAAAAAAATTAGAATTCTTCCCAGAAATATAAACAGGAATAATGTCGCGATGATATTGTCTGGCTTTTTGAATAAAAGATTTTTTCCATTCTAAATCCATAATTTTACCATTAATTTTTCTACTTGCCAACCCAGCTGGGAAATAAATGATAGCAGCATCACTATTATAGGCTTTTTCCATCTCGATTGCAGCATCACTGCTTTGCTTACCGTGTTTATTAACAGGTAAAAAAATTGGTTTCAGATTAGGAATGTATAATAATAAATCATTCACTGGCACTTTGATATTAGGATTTATTTTACTAACTACATACATGATAGCTAGACCATCTAATCCACCCATAGGATGATTGGAAGCTACTATATATCTTTCAGAATTTTTCAAATTTTCTAATCCTTGATACTGAATTTTTACTCCAAAAAGGTCAAATAAAGTATTTTCGACAAATTGCACTCCAAAAATATCTTTATTGTTAGCAATATGTGCATTAATTTCATCTTCGTGTACAATATTTTTTATATAATTAATAACAAAATTTGGCAAAATTTTTAATAAATTTGGATTTTTATCACCAATTACTTTTCTAATATCAATAAGTTTTTCATTATTTTCCATATTTTAAAAATTTAATATAGTAACAAACTGAATAGCAAATTTAAAAAAAATATTGAATAGTGTGAAAATAAATATTTAGGATGGATAGATTCTTATGAAAAATAGGGAAAGGTAAGATAAAAAAAAATTTATGTTTAACTTTTCATGTCAAATATTTTTACTAATTTTGTAAAAAATAAAAATTATGGAATACACAATTGAAAATATAGAAAAAATGCTAGCTCTGACCAAGGAGGGTAAACGTGAATTTTTAGACAATCTCCATGAATTCCTCAATGAGAATAGATTGACAGCATTAGATTATCAGAGAATAAAGATTTTATCAACTGCTCCTATTTGTCCTAGATGCGATTGTGAATATGTAACCAAAGCTGGTGTGAGTGATGGCAGACAAGTATATAAATGTAACAAATGTGGCTATAGATTCAGAGAAACTGCCAAATCACTTGTTTATTATTCGCATAAATACTATCTTTTAATGGATTATATAAAATGTATGTTAGAAGGTAAAAGTCTCAGAGCTTGTGCTAGAGAAGTTGGCATAAGTTTACCAACAAGCTTCAAATGGAGACATAAAATTTTGGCTGCCATTCAAGGATTAGAAGGAGGAATTAGTTTCTCTGGAATAACAGAAGCTGACGAACTATTAATGCAATATTCAGAAAAAGGACGTAGATATAAAACTCTAGAAGAAAAAGAGAAAGCTATTAATACTGTCCATCCCAATGTTGCTGTGTTGGTTATGACAGATAGGGAAGGTAATCTGCTTTTTAAACACATTGGAGAAAATAAAGTCCAGAACAGTCAGATAAAAGAAGAGCTAAAGCGAAGAGTATCAGAGAAAAATTTGATATGTTTTAAACCAAACGAAGAGTTCACCCAAGCAGTGAAAGAATCACCAAGCAAAAAGGTATTAGTTAGACGAAAAACAAAAGGATTAGCAGTTTATAGTGTAAATGTAGCAGAGAAAAAGATTACTAATTTTCTAATTTGGATGATGAAATTTAGAGGAGTAGCTACAAAGTATCTACAGAATTATCTTATGTGGTTTGTAGTAATGAATAAATATTTGAAAGCTGACGTAGAATCAGATATTGGACGACTATTAAACTTGTCATCACACGATAGATGGGCGTGGGAGCGGTATTTTAGATTGATGAAGTTGAAATATTAAAATATCATGTAAAGTTAAACAAAATATTATTTTCATTCATTCACTTTTTACTTTGCTGCTTGATTTTTTATTTACTAGATAATAATTAATTTTGAATAAAAATTTAATTATGTTTTTTCCTAAAAAATTTTTATTGTTATTTATCTGCTCATCATCTATTTTTTCTTTTGCTCAAAATGATTATTACAATCCAATGGTTGATAGTACAATAGATATAGTCTATGATGAGAGGTTCGCTACAATTTTATTGGAAGATACTTCGTGGCAATTCAATTTTCCCGTTATAGATTTATCAAAAAACAATCATTTACAATTATCTTTTGATATGCTTACTGACGAAGTCTATGATATGTATGTCTCTTTTAAGCCTTGTAGTCCCAATTGGGAATTGCTCAATGAACCTATTGCAGATTTTATTGATGGTTTTTCCGAAAATCCTATTTTTGATTATAATTTTTCTAGAAATACTCTAATCCCTTATATTCATTATTCTTATTTATTCCCTAATGATGATATTAGATTTAAACAAAGTGGCAATTATCTTTTGACAGTATATTACAAAGATAAAACTACTAATAAATATAGAAAAGCTTTTAGCAAACGTTTCGTTGTTAGTGAACAAAATTTGTTAGTAAATGCTCAAGTGATTTTTGCAACTGATGTAAATGAAAAATTTTATCGACAGCAATTATTATTCAACTTTACTAGTCCTAGTATTATTTTTAATAATATTTATGATAGATTATATGTCTGTTTGATGCAAAATGCTAGATGGATAGATGCTCATTGTAATATACAACCTTCATATTCTAAAAATAATGTAGTGTATTTTGATGAATCTGCTAAAAATTATACAACTTTTGATGGGAATAATGAATTTAGATATTTTGACATTAGAAGTATCGCGTACCAAACTGGTAATATTGCTAAGGTTATTCATGACTCTGCAACGGTACATGTTTTTTTGATACCTGATATTTCTAGACGATACACGCAATATTTGTCTCATCAAGATATAAATGGTAGATATTTTATTTCGAATGATTTATATAGCAATTATAATACTGAAAGTGAATATTATTATGTTCATTTTTCTCTTAAAAGTGAACCTATTTCTGAAGGAGCGGTTTATCTAATTGGTAATTTTACAAATTATCAAATTTCTCCAAAATACAAAATGCAATATAATTATGAAAATGGACAATTTGAGCTCACTCTACTATTAAAGCAAGGTTATTATAATTATGCTTATGCTTTGGTACCTAATCAAACTAATGATCTAAAAATATCCTATTTCGAAGGTAATCACTCTGAAACAGAAAATGAATATCAAGGGTTGATTTATTATAAAGAAGAAAGCGATAGATATTTTAGACTTTTACATGTTTTTAATATCTCTAGGTAAAAAATAAATTATCAACGTCTACGCTTCATCTTTTGCCAATCTAAATAATAAATTAATCTAAAAGAAATAGTATTAGTCTGTGGATTATCAAAAAGATTAAAAAAATTTTTACCAAACGAAGGGAACATTAAATAATCTGGAATAACATCACTAGAATAAATTTGATTTTTCCACATTAAATCTAAATACGAACCTGGGGCAAAATTCCATGAGAATGACAAATCCACATTAAAAGTATTAAAATTGACGTTTTGATCTTGATTATAAATATCTATTGGAGACAAGCTACCATCTAATTGTAAAAAGTAAAATTCATTATAATCTACAGTTCTCCAGTAATGCCTTAGACTAAGGTTAATATACATTTTATTATTTATAACCCATTTACCCTGTAGTGAATTAATAAGTGTATTTACATTTCTCTGACCGAAAACTATCTGATCATCATAAATAGTATCTGGCACAAAACCACAATCATTATGGTCAAAATCAAAATCAAAGCCATAAATTAATGTAATCCTATCACTTATTCTCACTCGTGGACTAACGTATCCATAATATCCCCAACGTTTTATAAAGTCTAAATATGTGCCTAATTGCATGTCTAATGCGAAAGTTTTTCTATAATCTGTAGAAATATTATAATAAAAATTATGAATAGATGGTCTCACATACACTCTGCCAGGATATCTAGCTTCATAGTAATCATATTCATCTGACAAGCTAATATCTAGATATATCCACGAACTTAAATATTTTTGAGTTTCTAAATAAGAAGATAATATGAGTTTAGTTTGAATTAATTTATTAGTTTTGAATAATCTATAATGATAAAAATCTACATCCACAGACATTCTATTAAATTTGCCAAAAGGCTGATATCTATTATACCATAAACCTAAATGATGAGTCGTTAAATTATTATGTTGCAAATAGCCAAAATCATTAGGATTATACTTATCACTTATGAGATTTAGTTCATATGCATATTTCCATTTACCATTTAATTTTCCCAAGCCAGTAAATAGCATAAAACCATCTTCATGATCATTAGAATTTTTTATTGTACTCCATGCTCCCTGGCCATACAGTCCGAATCTATTTGAAGGTTCCATAAGTTTAAACGATGTTCCTAAAACATTGGAATAATAATTGATGTCTGGCCTTATGACAAAAGCATTTGTTAAATTCACATAAGAGTTTTTCCAAAAACTTTTATCCAAGACTACCATATTATAATTAGCCCATGGTTCTGTTAATATTTTTTTAATATTTCCCAGTGAATCTTTTACTTGTGCCCAAGTATTTGCAGTAGTAGCATTGAAAATGCCAATAGCTAAATTTTTATCATCTCTACCAGACAATTTTATAGCATTTATAAGTTTAGAATAGCGAGGATTATCAATAATTATATATCCGCTGTCTTGTAATGCTCTGATCTCATAATACTTAGATGGTATTTTACCTATTCTACGAGAATAAAACAAACCTACTTTTTCGAATAATTCTATTCCCTCAGTGAAAAAGGGGCGATTTTCGGAGTAATATGTTTCGAAAGGGCTTAAATTTAGCTCTTCTTCATCAGATTGCACATGAGAAAAATCTGGTACCAGTGTCAAATCTAACGTATGACTTTTTGTAATACCTAATTTCATATCTAATCCTCCATTTAGACTATAAGTAGGCTTATTATTATCACTATAAAAATCTATACTGGTAGATACATAGGGATAAAAAGCTAATCTTAATGGAGAATTAATATCTTTTAATCCAATAATTTGTCCCATTTGTTCTATATCTGCGCCAAGCTCTTGACTGACAGGATTCCAGCAACTTTGCTCTCTTACTCTTCTAATAATTCTCCAAAAATTAACAGACCAGGTTTGTTCTGCCAGATTAGGAAATCTAATAGAAGAGTATGGTATAGATATTTCTACGGTCCAGCCTTTATCATTAATATTAACAGAACTCATCCACACGGCATTCCAATTATAATCATAATTGCCATCAGATATTAAAATATCTGTTTGCACATTGGCTGCTGTTACTTTAAAAACATATACATTTCGGTTATCATTAAATGGATTAAGTTGAAAAATAAACATATCAGTATTACCATTATCATCATCTCGCATAGTTAATTCTTTTAAAATATTTTCTGGTTCATCATCGAATAGTGTAGCTCCTATATATAAAGCTCTATCATCATATAGCAAACAAACACGTGTTTGTTGAAAAGGATCTCTACCTTCGTATGGTTTATATGTTACGAAATCTTCAGTGCATTCAGCTTGGCTCCAGGATTTTTCATCTAATATTCCATCTATATTTATTTTTTCATTAGTCCTATATCCTACTATTGTTCTTTGTTGAGAATAAACAGTATTTACAGAAATAAAAATTATAAAAAATAGAGTAAAACTTTTCATAAAGTATCTAATATTACCATTGCAAAAATAATTAATATGAAACAATTTTTCTAATTAAATCGAGAGAATATTTTATACTATTTATAATTTATTCAAAAAATAAAACGATAAAATTTTTTTGGTTATAAAGATTACAAAATGGCAATTATATTCTTTTGATAAAAGATTTTATATTTTACACAATATTTTATGACAAATTAGATGTAATAAAACATGTAATATAAACAAAAATTAGTAAATATTTATTTATCGGTCTGCTTCTCCCCGTTATCTCTTCACCTCGTCATTCTCTCATAAATTTCAATTCCTTATGGTGCGACAATATTGAGACTGGGAGACTGGGAAGACTGGGAGGGGTAGAGAAAATAAGACGAAAAGACTGGAAGAGGTATGAGTATAATTAGAATCTTAATCAAGTAAATTATAAAGACCATTTATCAGAATTATTAATCATATTTACTAATTTACCGATAATAAAGTTGTACTGTAAATGTAGATAATCTTTAGTATTTTCATCAATGTAGTTACAATTAAAAGCAAAATCTAACCATACTTGTGTTTCAGCAGCTTCGCTTTCAGCATCAGAGAGTTTAGCTATAAAAGCTTTTCTATATCTACGTTTACGAAATGCTTCTGCTAGATTAGCACAAACAGACCTAGAAGATCTCCTTATTTGATCTGTTAAAGAATATAACTCACTACGTGGAAAATTATTAGATAAATTAAAAATTTCCATTGCATTTGCAAAAGCAAGTTGGTAAACTTCCAAATCTTGATGATTAATTATTTTGCTCATAAATAAATTTTTTTAAAATTACTAATTAAAAATTTCAATACTATGAATTAGCAGTTTATCAATATTAGCAATAAAAAAACACTTATTTTTATTTTTAATATACTAAAGCTAACTGTTTCACCTCTTCAATCAGTCTTAGAGTTACTCAGTTATTTCGTCTACTTATCACTCAATATCCTTGTCTTTCAGTCACCCTCGTCACCTTGTCATTTCTTATCCGCTTCTCCCCGTCACCTCGTCATCCTGTCATCTTCTCATGCATTTCAATTCCTTATGGTGCGACAATATTGAGACTGGGGAGACTGGGAGACTGGGAGCGTAAAAGTAGATTTAAAAATATTACCAAATATAAATTTTTTATTTAAATATTTATTTATCGGTCTGCTTCACCCCGTCACCTCGTCATCCTGTCATCCTCTCATAAATTTCAATTCCTTATGATGCGACAATATTGAGACTGGGAGACTGGGAAGACTGGGAGCATAAAAGTAGATTTTAAAAATATTACAAAATATAAATTTTTTATTTAAATATTTATTTATCAGTCTGCTTCACCCCGTCACCTCGTCATCCTGTCATCCTCTCATAGATTTCAATTCCTTATGATGCGACAATATTGAGACTGGGAGACTGGGAAGACTGGGAGCATAAAAGTAGATTTTAAAAATATTACAAAATATAAATTTTTTATTTAAATATTTATTTATCAGTCTGCTTCACCCCGTCACCTCGTCATCCTGTCATCCTCTCATAGATTTCAATTCCTTATGGTGCGATTAAAAGAGTGTAACTAAAGTAGGTATAAGTGTGATTAATAAAATTTCAATTCCTTATGGTGCGATTAAAAGAGGAGGAATATAAAATCTATATAAGTGATTATCAAATTTCAATTCCTTATGGTGCGATTAAAAGGATGCTGAAACACTGAGATTTAAAATGAGATATCATTTATTTCAATTCCTTATGGTGCGATTAAAAGAAAGGAGAAAATAATATGACGTGTACATTAACACAATTTCAATTCCTTATGGTGCGATTAAAAGGATGAAAATGAAAAAATGTTTGTAATAGACAGTAACATTTCAATTCCTTATGGTGCGATTAAAAGCCTGAAAAAATAGCTAATAAAGTGTATGCTAATCGAAATTTCAATTCCTTATGGTGCGATTAAAAGCCTGAAAAAATAGCTAATAAAGTGTATGCTAATCGAAATTTCAATTCCTTATGGTGCGATTAAAAGATGCAACTAACGGTATTTTAAACAAAATTTTAACTAAATTTCAATTCCTTATGGTGCGATTAAAAGAATTTTTGTTCATTTGTTCCCATAATTTTATTTTTTTATTTCAATTCCTTATGGTGCGATTAAAAGTTTATAGTGTAGAGTGTGTAAAGCACACTCTACACTATTTCAATTCCTTATGGTGCGATTAAAAGGAAATAGTGGACGAATATTTTAAAAAATATTAATTAATTTCAATTCCTTATGGTGCGATTAAAAGTTTGAATTTTCATTATGCAAAAACAGTACCTGGAAAATTTCAATTCCTTATGGTGCGATTAAAAGCAGCAAGATTTGACGAAGGTGGTTTACAGCTATGAGATTTCAATTCCTTATGGTGCGATTAAAAGTAAAGAATAGCTATTACGATTTTTTCAAATTCTTTATTTCAATTCCTTATGGTGCGATTAAAAGACGTAAAGGTAAAATTGGTGAAACTGATTTGACTATATTTCAATTCCTTATGGTGCGATTAAAAGAGGCAAAAAAACAAAGTGTATTTATTATGAAAATTCATTTCAATTCCTTATGGTGCGATTAAAAGCATATTTTTATCTTTTTTTGTGATTTTATTGTTAAATTTCAATTCCTTATGGTGCGATTAAAAGTTTTTTAGCATATTTATTTCTTTTTTGCTTATTTTTATTTCAATTCCTTATGGTGCGATTAAAAGCAAGTTTTCCCGCCAGATATGAGCTTGTAACAGGGAGATTTCAATTCCTTATGGTGCGATTAAAAGCCTTCGATCTAACTTGTGATCTAAATAACCATATGGATTTCAATTCCTTATGGTGCGATTAAAAGTTATATATACTATTTCCTACAGCCAGGAAGAGGTCATTTCAATTCCTTATGGTGCGATTAAAAGCCGTCGCCCTCGCTAACCAAAAATGGCTTAAAATCTGGCTTTATGATTAACTATTTTTATAGTTTTTACTATAAAAAGTCGTCAATGTGCAAAGATAT
>Ga0209537_1002447_pt1 | contig 18525 bp, 20 predicted proteins | sample BioPla4DNA1_FD_187698 | JGI IMG/M metagenome (GOLD analysis project Ga0209537, IMG submission 187698) | Biogas fermentation microbial communities from Germany - Plant 4 DNA1 (SPAdes) (version 2) | ecosystem: Engineered > Bioreactor > Anaerobic > Digestate | place: Bielefeld, North... | reverse complement strand
TCAAGCCATGTTGAGTGCGTGGCGTGGATGTCGAAGGTGTAAGGCTTGATTTTGCTGGTTTTTCAGGATTACATCCAAGTTAACTACTCGAGTTAAAAGTCTAAAAAATACATACATGGAAACATATCGATGGGTTATTTTTGTATCCCAACGAGACAGGGACGAGACAGGGGACGGTTCTGTGTCTTGGGGCGAGACACAGAACCGTCCCCTGTCTTGCCGTAAAGGTCAATAGAAGGTCTTACATTACGAAATTCTCGATGAACCGTTGCAAGATCGCCGCGACCTGGCAACGCTTGGCGTTGCCTGTAGGCATCAGTTTTACACCGTCACCTTGGATCAATGCTGTTTTTGGCATAATAAAAACCAAGCAGCGCGGAACTTAAAAAACCCCGCATAAAAATGGTAAAATCATTGCCAGCACCCTTAAAATAAATTACCCTTTTAGTGTCTAAAGCTAAAGGGGAAAGAGAAAGGATACTGACAATGGAGCAAATTTATCTTATCAAATATCAAATATCTTCGGGATCATAAAGGGAAATCGCTGCGTAAAATTGCAAAAGAAACCGGCCATGATTTTGAAACTGTCAAAAAGTATGTTGAAAAAAATGATTTTAACCTTTACCCCAGGCCCAAGCAACAAAGAAAAGGCAAGCTAGATCCTTTTAAACCTTTAATTGATGAGTGGTTGTTAGAAGACTTACAAGCCAAACCAAAACAAAGGCATACAGCCCAAAGGATCTTCAACCGGCTTAAGGGACTTTACGGAGATAAGTTTAATGTTTCAGATCGTTCAGTCAGGAAGTATGTAGCTCAAAGGAGACAGGAATTAGCCGGGGAAGCGGAAGGTTATCTGCCGTTAGACCATCCTCCCGGGGAAGCCCAGGTAGATTTTGGCGAAGCACAATTCATCGAAAAAGGCATAAAGTACGACGGTTGCTATCTTAACATCTCTTTTCCCTACAGTAACGGCGGCTATTTACAACTATTTAAGGCACAAAACCAAGAATGCCTGCTAGAGGGCCTTAAAAACATTTTCGAACACATAGGCAAAGTCCCGGTTAATATTTGGTTTAACAACCTGTCGCCTGCTGTTAAGGAAATCAAAAAGTACGGGGAACGGGACCTTACCAAAGGCTTTGAGCGGTTTATGCTTCATTACGGCTTTTGCTCAGACTTCTGCAACCCTAACAGCGGGCATGAAAAAGGCCATATTGAAAACAAGGTAGGCTACAACAGACGCAATTTCTTAGTGCCGATTCCCGAATTTGACGATATTAGAGAATTCAACCCGGAGCTTTTAAAAAGTGCGACAAGGACATGGAACGGAACCATTACAATAAATCCGGAACCATTGCGGAACTATTTAGGGAAGACAAAAAGGCCATGAATGCTTTACCAAAGGTGCCCTTTGAAGTTTACCGCCTGGAGTTGGCCAAAGCAGATAATTACGGCAAAGTCAAATTTGATAACCACATTTACTCCTCAACGCCCAACATGGCCCAAAAACAGCTCTGGATTAGAGCCGGTGCCCATGAAGTAATCCTAATGGATCAAAATTACAACGAGATAATACGGCATCAGAGACTCTACGGAGAAAAGAAAGAATCCATGAAATGGTCTCCCTATCTGGAGCTGATGGCTAAAAGACCGACGGCCCTCAAGTACACCGGCTTTTTCAAAGAACTGCCCACGACTCTTCAAGACTATTTAAGTAAATGTGAGTATGAACAGAAAAAGGTGGTATTAAAACTCTTGGCCAAAATGGTCAAGGAAAAAGATCTTAACTTTGCTGCCGTGGTCTTTGAAGAAACAATTTTAAAGGGAGTAAACGACCCGGACAGCATTTGGGCTACATACATAAGGCTGAACTCAAGCCCCATTGACGTCGGAGAGCTCATACTTCCGGATAAAATTCCGGAACTTAACAAATACTCAATAGATACCTCCGTTTACGACACCCTTTTGAAGGGAGGGTGTTCCTAAATGGAGGAATTGATTAAGCAATACTGCAAAACGCTAAAGATTGGGAAAAGCTTTTACGAGGGATACAGAGATATCCAGGCGGAAAGCCACGAGGAGTTCCGTGAACAGAAATAGCTGTGTTCATGCGGAATTTGCCACACAAGGATAAACAGCTTTTTTGTAATTTGTCTGTGAGACAGGGGGACGGTTCTGTGTCCTATAGTCAAGACTTAACAGGACACAGAACCGTCCCCCTGTCTCACCCCTGTCTCAATAGGCAGCAAAGGTGCAGTGGCCAAAACGGTTGTCTTGCTTTGTTTCAAGGGCTATAATAGATACGGTTTCCAATGTACAGCAATTCTAGCATCGGAGGTCATACCAATGCCTGTAGAACGTCGTGAAGTACTGGGGCACCTGGCAGCAGTGACTTGTATCCTCTTCTGGGGAATGGCTTTTGTATCTACCAAAATTCTCTTGCAAGATTTTACTCCTGTGGAAATTCTCTTTTTCCGTTTTGTATTGGGATATGCGGCCTTGTTAATCATCTACCCCCACCGGCTGCAGACTCGCAATTTAAGAGAAGAATGCTTTTTAGTAGCGGCCGGAATTTGTGGCATCACCATTTATTTTTTACTGGAAAATGTCGCGCTGGCCTATACATTTGCTTCCAACGCCAGCGTGCTGATTGCCACTGCCCCGTTATTTACGGCTATCCTGGCCCACTTGCTGTTGCAAGGAGAGAGACTGCGCGGCAGGTTCTTAGTGGGCTTTTTTGTGGCCATCATCGGAATCTCTCTCATTACATTCAACGGCAGTTTTATTTTAAAGCTTAATCCTCTAGGGGACTTCTTGGCAATTTCCGCCGCAGCCGTTTGGGCTTCATACTCAGTTTTGATGCGGAAAATCAGCGAGTTTGGTTATAATGCCATTGGCAGCACGCGGAGAGTTTTCATGTACGGGTTGATTTTTATTCTGCCTGCATTTTTCTTTTTTGAGCATCAACTTGATTTCAGCCGCTTTGCCAAGCTAATTAATCTATTCAACATCTTGTTCTTAGGCTTAGGGTCCTCTGCTCTATGTTTTGTTCTGTGGAACTGGGCCATCGGCGTCTTGGGCGCTGTCAAAACCAGCTTTTACATTTATGCCAGCCCTGTAATAACTGTCATAGCCTCCGCTCTGGTCCTGCGGGAAAGTATCACGCCCATAGCCTGCATAGGTATCCTGCTCACCTTGGCAGGACTCTATGTTTCAGAACAAAATCGAAAGGAAGAACCGGACTCCGCTAACCGTCACCATAAGTCCGGACATGTTTCCCCCTGACCCGGGCGACAGGGCGGGCGACAGGGGACGGTTCTGTGTCCTGTAAGCTTTCCTGGACACAGAACCGTCCCCTGTCTCGCTAGTAGGAAATTAGACAATTTCTGGAGAATAGTAGACAAGAGGTAGTACGGTAGGTGAAGTGTTCTTTGATCATAAAAGAAAGAGGAGATGTGGCAGTGGTTGATGCAGGTTTAAAACGAGTTAATTTATATGAACTCATCAGCAGTTTGACTATAGCTTGCGATTTGGTAAGTCCGAGATTGGGGAACCATCACCTCCAGGTGGCGTATCTGGCGTATCATATGGGTAAAGAAATAAATATGCCGACGGGTACGTTGAGGGCAGTAATGCTGGCAGGTTTATTGCATGATTTGGGTGCGCTTTCTTACGAGGAAAGACATGAACTTATTGAAAACGAACCTCCTCATGCTCATGACCATGCATATCGCGGGGCTCACTTAATTGAACAGCTTCCAGGTTTTGCGGAAGTAGCCGAGATTGTCCGTCATCACCATGTCAGATGGGATAACGGTGAAGGAAGTATGTTTTTGGGCAGGGAGGTCCATCCTTTAAGCCACTTGCTCCATTTGGCCGACCGGACGGTGGTGCAGATTGACAAAAACGAGGAAGTACTGGGGCAGGTAAGCGGCATCATCGAGCATGTGGAAAGGCAGCGTCATACAGCCTTTATGCCCCGGCATCTTGACGCTTTGCATGCTGTAAGTTCCGTCGAAAGCTTGTGGTTTGATCTTGTAAACCCGCAATTGCAGCAAATCATTCCGCAAATAGTTGTCTTTGATACGCTTAATTTAACAAGTGATGATATGATCGCCATTACAAAAATTTTTGCCAAAGTCATTGACTTTCGCAGTTCCTTTACGGCAACTCATAGTGCCGGTGTGGCGCATACGGCGGAAAAACTGGCCGAATTGATCGGTTTTTCCAAAGAAGAACGCAAAATGATGCTTGTGGCGGGATATCTGCATGATTTGGGCAAGCTGGCAATAAAAAACGATATCCTGGAGAAAAAAGGACATTTAAACGAAAGTGAGTATAATGCTATTAGAAGCCACACTTATTATACTTATCGCTTATTGCAACCCATAAAAGCCTTTGAGCAAATTAATCTCTGGGCTTCAACCCATCATGAGAAACTGAACGGCAGCGGGTATCCCTTTAAATTAAAAGATGAAGACATATCTTTAGGCTCACGAATTATGGCTGTTGCCGATATTTTTACCGCTATTACAGAAGACCGGCCCTATCGCAGCGGGATGACCTTTGAGCAATCTGTTGCCGTTTTACGGAAAGAAGTTGCTGACGGTGCAATTTGTCCGTATGTAGTTGATGTGCTATTGAAGAATTATGAAGAAATTACTTTTATCCGGCAGACAGCCCAGCAGGCATTCCGTACAGATTACAATCAATATTTACAATATCCCGGCAAGGGTTTGAAATAGAATATGTTTTGCCAAACAATAAGATACAGGAATCAGTGAAAGAAGAATGGAGGAAGGTTGATGCGTGCTCTCTTTACTCTGACACCGGCTGAAGCAAAGAGGTTGATTGCCAAAGCCGTCGTGAAGCTGCCGCAGGTGCAGGAGGCATATAAAAACGGACGTCTGGCAGTTGTCGGCGGCACAACCAATGCTTTTGTTGTGGAAGAATTGCTGGGGATAAAACTAAAGAAAGAGAATTATACGGCAGGCGTGATTACCGACGGTCGGCCCTGTGTTTCCGATCTTCCACAAATGATCAAGCCCTACCTGTTTGAGCATGGGAAGCGGGTGGATACCACCATCGGTGAATTTGTAAAGCGGTTTACAGCCCGGGATGTGCTCATCAAGGGGGCAAATGCCGTTGATCCGGAGGGTAATGCAGGTATTCTGGTGGGTTCTCGGGAGGCGGGCACCATTGGGGCTGTCTGGCCTTTGTTGACAGCCGTCGGTGCCGCTTTAATAGTGCCTGCGGGTCTGGAAAAGCTGGTGCCGTATATTCCCACCGGTATCGGCATTGACCATTTTACCCCTGAAGAGGGCGGGATTTCCCTGGGCATGCCGGCGGGATTGTTCCCCGTCATTGGGGCGCAGGTGATAACGGAGATTGAAGCCATGGCCATTTTAGGCGGCGTGGAGGCGGTGTTGATTGCGGCGGGAGGGACAGGCGGTTCTGAAGGCAGCACTACTTTTATGATTGAAGGCCCTGAAGAAAATGTCAACAAGATGATGCAACTGGTTAAGGCTGTTAAAGGCGAACCACCGGTAGGAAGTTCACGGCGGGCATGCGAAGATTGTGACAACCCTTGCGCCTATCAATGAGAGTGCGACAGGGGTGAGACAATGGGACGGTTCTGTGTCCTGTAAAGTCTTGCTTATAGGACACAGAACCGTCCCATTGTCTCACCCCAATGCAGGAAAAAGGTAAGGAGAGTTGGCATTTGGGAAGAAAAACAGTTTTTAGCCTGTTAGCGGTTTTGGCAGCAGCGGTTTTTCTGTTTGCAGGGGTATCTTACTATATAGGTTTACAGGTATTCAAGAGTTCTACGCAGTTGGTCACAAACGAAACTACCGCAGAAGTTCCCGAAACTTTTTGGGAGTTATACAAGATGAGTTATGAAGAGTTCTGCGAAAAGTATAAGCCTGAAAAAGTAGAAATAATTTCAACATTTGACGGGCATGTAATTCCCGGGGACTATATATATGCACGGCAGTCGAAAGGCAATAAGAATAATAAAACCGTAATTATGGTGCATGGCCTGGGCGGCAACAGATATACCGCCTACCCGTATGCAGAAATGTTTTTGGATAAGGGGTACAATGTACTGGCCTATGATCAGAGAAGCACCAACGAAAATACTGCAAAATATACTACCTTTGGCTATTGGGAGAAGTATGATTTAATTGATTGTATTAATTATGTATTGGAAAAAGCCCCGGGCCAGCCAATCGGTGTGTGGGGACAGTCTTATGGCGGAGCAACAGCCGGTTTGGCATTGGGTTATAAAGAAACATACAAGAAAGTAAATTTTGCTATCCTGGATTGTCCGGTAAGCAGTATGGAATGGTTGATTGAGAATAAAATGAAAGATATGGACATCGGAATTCCGGTATCCTACATGTCCTGGTGCGGAAATATCGTGAATAAATTAAAGCTGGGATTTTCCTATAGGGATGCGGATGTAAGCATTGCTGTGAGAAATGTGGAGATTCCAGTATTAGTAATTAACAGTAAAGCTGATAAAGTGACCCCGTGTTTTATGGGGAAAGATATTTATGACAGCATCAGGGGAAGCAGTAAACGGATATGGACGGTTGAAGACAGCGAGCATGCAATGATATTGATTGATTACTATCAGGAATACAAGGATAAAGTAACCGAATTATTAGAGGTATTAGATTAGAAGGATGGGGAAAAAAATTTAATAATATTTCTTTTATTTTTTGTTTGCAATATGCAAATAAAGGAAATATACTAAAACAACGGTAGAGTACTTGCAGATGAGGTACGCTGTGTGAATTATCTGACGGTAAAAGAAATTGAGTGAGACAAGGGGTGAGACAAGGGGACGGTTCTGGAGACAAGGAGACAAGGGGATTAAGTCTTGATTATAGAACACAGAACCGTCCCCTTGTCTCACCCCTTGTCTCATAAAAAAGGCGAAGTGAGGGATATACATGAAGTACTTTTGTTATGAAACCGATTCGGCGTTTATCTTTTGCGTTGAGGACGTAGAGAACGCACAGCTTGAGGATGTTATTCAGCACATGGCGTGGAGGAAAACTGACGGCAGATTTCTTTTGTCGTATCCGCAAAGCGTGTTTTAGGATCAAAGCGAAAAAGAACTTGTCAGCAGGAATTTTGGCCGTTTGGGGCAGCAGATGTTTGAATCGTTGTTTTACAGGAAGTGATGAAATAAGCCCTTCGAAATATTTCGATAATCCTTGTAATTATTTTATCAATCCTTTGAAATATTTTGGGTGAATGTTTTTAGCCGGGGCTGTGATTGAGGTGGCGGCGGATGAAATGTGGGACCTGGAAAGCCGCCGGCCTGAGCACAAAAAACCTATGTGGAGCGGTTACGAAAAATCCGAGTACGAAAAATATGTTTGGCGTGGCTATAGCATATATTTGGAGTCTTTACAGCATCGCTATCGCTATCAAATCGAGGTTGCCAGAAATAGGGGAGATAGAATCAAGGCATTTGAAGATTATATGAGCAGAACAAAACAGGGAATTAGAGAGGGATGATTCCTGATTTTATCCGGTCTTTTCTTTTGCCGTTGTGCGGTCAGGTCGGATGTTGGTATAATATGAAATATCCCTATTTAAAAAACTGAGAGGTTTAAGAAATTAACTAGAGGTGCTGTTATGAACATAGCAAAAACATTTCTGAGTCTTTATCTGGTTCTTGCAGTTATCTTAGCTCAGTTTTTTACCGCCTATTTCTTTTCAAAGGGCAGGACCAGCTACCGAAAAGCATTCTCTGCCTTGGTTTTATGCATCAGTATTTATTTGTTTGGTTATTTAATGATTATCAATACCAGCAATCTGCAGGAAATGGTTTTCTGGAATCAGTTTCAATATTTTGGGTTGCCTTTTATTTCAGTGCTATGGCTGCTGGTGGCACTCCTTTATACAAAAACCATCTATTCCCTAAAGACCCAGGTGGGGCTTTTGCTATTTTCTGTGCCTGCAATAACCTTTTTTATGCGACTAACCAATTCCTGGCATTATCTTTTTTATACAAAATGGGAAGCGAGGCAGTTCTTCGGACATATTTCCCTGTATATGGAAAGAGGTATCTGGTACTATGTTAATATTTCCTACACCATATTGTGTCTGCTTCTTACCGTTATCATTTACTTAATAGGATACCTGAAGCATAAGGCTGGCTATACCAAATCCCACTTTATGGTTTTCCTGTTTGCTTCTTTGCTGCCTCTCATTGGCATAGGACTGGTTCTTTTCGCTTTCGAGGAATGGAGCATTGATTATTCCGCTTTAATAATGCCCGTTTCCTTGCTTATTATTAGTTATGGCATTCTAAAATACGATTTTTTAGAAATAAAAACTCTGGCCAGAGAAACGATCTTTGAGAACAACCTGGCCGGTATGGTGGTCTTGGGGCCCGGGAAAAGAATAATTGACTACAATAAAGCCGCCGTAAAGTTTTTTAAAGCGATGAACATTTCACTGGATAATTATCCGGCAGAGCATATTCTTGCTCAAGAACCAAAGCTGCTGGAAATCTTTGAAGGCGAGACCAGCTATGGTTTTTCTTTGGAAATAGATGGGGAAGAACGTTTTTTTGAAATTGACGCGGTGTCGTTGGGAGAGCCCCATGCAGGAAACACGAGAATGCTTAAGTCTATCCGTGACGTTACAGAAGAAAGGAAAGTTCAGGAGAAACTGAAGTATTTGGCTACTACAGATTCTTTAAGCGGCCTCTATAACCGGGCAGAATTTATGAATCTGGCAAAAAAGGAGTTTGCTTGGGCTAAAAGAAATAATGAGGAACTGTCACTATTAATTATGGATTTGGATAATTTTAAGGCTATCAACGACACCTTTGGACATGCGGCAGGAGATGAAATGATTCGTGAAATTGGAAGCATTATAAAAACCGGTTTCCGAAAAACCGATATTGCCGGGCGCATAGGAGGAGAAGAATTCGCAGTGGTTTTAAAGAACGCTTCTTTGGAAGAAGCGAAAAAGATAGCGGAAAAGTTTAGAGAGACTGTAGCCAAGAGAAAGGTGATTTACGGTGGGAGGGAAATCACTTTTACGGTAAGTATCGGAGTGGCGGCAATCCATGGCAACGCCGATGATATCAACGATATCGAAGAGCTATTAAAACTGGCAGATGATGCCCTGTACAGGGCAAAAACCAGGGGACGAAATTGTGTTTCAACTTAATGCCGGCCTGTAGCCATTCCCCCTGCACTTTCCATGTAGGATCCAACAGTTGCAATAGGCTTGTGCAGAGAAGAATCTGATGTTAATATATGCATTTTATGCGCTCAGATGTTTTTAATAAAATCTCAATCAATGTAAGGTAGTTGGAAGGGAAACCCACAGTAACAACTGCTATAAGAGAAAACGGAGGTGCATTATGATATTTGTCTGCTACCCGAAATGCACTACCTGCCGGAAGGCTAAGAAGTGGCTGGAAGCAAACGGAGCAGCCTTTGAGGAAAGGCATATCAAAGATGACAATCCTACAATCGGGGAATTGAAAGATTGGCATCAAAAGAGCGGTTTGCCGCTGAAGAAGTTTTTCAATACCAGCGGGCTTCTGTACAGGGAACTGAAGCTTAAGGATAGGCTCCCGGGCATGAGCGAAGATGAACAGTATAAGCTGCTGGCATCGGACGGCATGCTTGTGAAGCGCCCGATTCTTGTCGGCGACGGCTTTGTTCTGGTAGGCTTTAAGGAAGATGATTGGAAAAATGCGCTTGGCGCGAATAAATGAGATTCCAAAAGGAGAACCGTTTATGATCAATTATGTTTGGCCGCTTGCATTGGTCGTGCTGTCTAATGTTTTTTATCAGATTTGTGCGAAGTCTGTACCAAAAGAAATGAGCCCCCTGGCCTCGCTAACCATTACTTATCTGATCGGCACCGTTTCTTCATTGGTGTTGTACTATGCGCTAAATAAGAATGCAAATATTGCCCGTGAATATAGCAGGGTTAATTGGGCGCCGTTTGTTATGGGTCTGGTGATAGTAGGTCTGGAGGTTGGATATATTTATGCATACAAGGCCGGATGGCCTATCAGCACAGCGCAGATTGTGCAGGCTGCAGTATTGGCTATTATTCTGATATTCGTAGGGCTTTTTATATTTAGGGAATCCCTGACCTGGAATAAGATAGTTGGGATAATTGTTTGTCTGGCCGGGCTTAGGTTGATTAATCTGAGGTAAGAATTTCCAGATTGTTATGTATTGAGCTTTCAAGGATATGGTTTTTTTGCCCACTGTCAAGATTGTAAGTCGTTATTTATTAATAATTAACCCTTCAGGCCTTTACTAAAAGCGCTGCCTGCCGATAAAAGGATATAAGCAAATTAAATGCAGTTATTGAGAAGAAACAGTTTCAAAAAGTAATTAAAAAAAGAAAGGAATGTTGCTACATGCTCTGGAAAGACAACTATGAACTTGGCGTTCCTCGGGTAGATGCGCAGCATAAAGAATTATTCAAGCGTGTTGAATCATTTTTGCGGGCATTGCGGTCAGAGACTGGCTGGGATGAGAAAATCCCGGAGATAAATGAAACGCTTGAGTTTATGAAAAGGTACGTTGTAGAGCATTTCCGGGATGAAGAAGAGTACCAGCGAAGTATCAATTATCCCGGCTATGCAGCTCATAAACAGATACATGACGGTATGGTTGATTATGTGCAGGAGGTTTCCAGGCAATACGAACAATCCAAGCAGAACGAGCAATTGATGCAACAGTTTGGAGGGAGACTGCTGGCGTGGCTGATTAACCATGTAGCCGCAGAGGATCAGCGCATAGCGGATTATGCCAGAAAGAAGGGGATGAGCGGCAATGAAAGATAGACTTTACAAAGCTTTTGTTGACGCAACACATAATGTATTTCAATTGATGCTTAACATTTCAGAGATTTCCGATCATCCAACAGAAGACTTTAAATGTGACGAAGTGGTGGATATTTCCATCGGCATTACAGGCGATCTTCATGGAAAGGTTATTTACCGCTTCCCAGTCTCCACTTCTCTTAATATGGTTAGCATCATGAGCGGTATGCAGTTTGAGGAAGTGGATGATTTTGTAACCTCTGCCATCTCAGAGATTGCGAATATCATAAGCGGCAATGTTATGACAGCGCTTTCGGATAACGACATAAAATGTGATATACTGCCGCCGGTGCAGTACAAGCCCAGTGCAGAAGACGAAAAAGAAAAGGAATATGAAATGAAAACAAGCTGCTGTCTCGGCACAACAATCGGTGATGTGTGCCTGGAAATAAGATTGAACCGGGCTTCATGAAATTTAACGATTGACATCAACCGCGATTTAATAACCGGAACAAAGCGGCAAAACAAGCACAGCCCTCGTCCCTGAATAATTTACATTCGGGGTGAGGGCTTTCATTTTTGCCTTTCTGGTTTTTGTCGAAAGCAATGTTAAATTGTGTCATTTTACGACATAAATTAGTGCTGGGAGATGTCCTTGGCAATTTATCACATGTTTTCGGTTTAGGGCAGGAAGCCTTTTCAAGAAAGGCCTTCTGCCAAGACAGGGTAGGGAAAGTGTTTAGACGGCAGGCACCCTCGAAAAATATTATTATGTCAATATGGCTCATGTTTTAGAGAATAATGTCGATATATATTTAGGATGCAAAACAAATTCTGTTTACGGCTTTGCCTAAATAGCAGGAGAAAACATAAGGAAACTGGAGGGATGCCTGTTATAGGACGCTGAGACACGGCCTGATTTTTAGAGAATCTTTGGTTGAAAGGCCTAAAGAAAGGAGACGATGCTATGATCGACTTAAATGAGAACACAATGGATATAGAGGAAGATACGCAAAAAGACAGATATCTTACCTTCTCAATTGAAAATGAAAGCTATGGTGTAGAAATAAAGCATGTAACTGAAATTGTTGATATGCAAAAAATAACAAAAATACCTGAACTCCCGGACTATATCAAAGGCATAATTAATTTTAGAGGGACAATCATCCCTGTAATGGATGTCAGGTTGCGCTTCAGAAAAAAGCCAAAAGACTATGATGATAGAACCTGTATTATAGTAATCGATATCGGGGACATGTCTGCTGGCTTGATTGTTGATACGGTTTCAGAGGTTATCACCATACCGGAGCAAGATATTGTTGCCCCTCCAAAAATGGATAAAGATTGTGACAACGAGTGTATTAAAAAGATTGGAAAAGTCGGGGAAGAAGTTAAGTTACTGCTTGATTGTGAAAAGCTGCTTACCGCAGATGAATCCGGGAATCCAGCTGATGTTAAGTAAGTAAGTATGATTGTATGGAGGGAATTAATATGATGCAATGGTTCTATGATATAAACATAAAATTAAAATTAACAATCGGTTTTCTTCTTGTGGCACTAATTGCAGCTGTAGTGGGTATTGTTGGCCTGACCAATATTATGAAAATTACTGAAGCCGACACGCTTCTTTATGAAGAAAATACGCTGGGAATAAAATATTCGGGCGGCGCCGCCATGTATTACCAAAGATTGAAATATAACATCGCAAAGATGGTTATATTGAAAGACGACAAATTGATCAATGATTATGTGAACGATTTCAATACTTTTATAGCTGCAATAGACGATAATTTGACGAAATATGAGGAGGGTATTATAAGCCAAGAAGACCGCCGGATTTTTGATGAACTGAAGCCTTACTGGGAACAGTTTAAATATCATATACAAAGGGCAATTGAATTTGCAAAAAAAGGAGAATATGATAAAACCGCACATGTTTTGTTTAGAGAAGCGTCAAACACGGGAGATGCGGTTCGCGATTCATTAATCAAGCTGGAACAATATAATGAAGAAAGTGCTGTTGAAAGAGCCAAAAGGAACTCTGAATTGGCCAATACTGCTGTGCTTCTGATGATTATAATAATAGTAATTGGAATTGTTCTTGCTGTCGGGTTGGGGCTTTTTATAGCCAACATTATCAGCAATCCAATAAAGAAAGTGGTTGAGGCGGCTGAAAAGCTTGCTGTAGGAGATATGGATATTGATACGACTTCAACCAGGAAAGATGAAATTGGTGAACTGGCAGAGTCGTTTAGAAAGGTTATTGAAAGTACCCGGGCCCAGGCTTTGGCTATTGAGCAGATTGCCGATGGTGACCTTACCGTAGAAATAGCTATACGCTCTGAAAAGGATTTGCTTGGGAAAAAGCTGTCTGAAATGGTGCAAAAGCTCAAGGATTTGATTTTGCATATCGCTACTGCCGCCGACCAGGTATCAGACGGGGCAAAGCAAATATCGGATTCCAGTATGATGCTTTCTCAGGGCGCTACAGAGCAGGCAAGCTCCATCGAAGAGCTAACCGCTTCAATAGAAGAAATATCAGCCCAAACAAAGGTAAATGCTGAGAACGCAAATCAGGCTAACGATCTGGCCAAGAAAGCAAAAGGCTATGCAGCTAACGCAGATTCGCAGATGAAAGAAATGCTGAAAGCAATGGATGAAATTAATGAATCATCCGCAAATATCAATAAAATTATTAAAGTCATAGAAGATATTGCTTTCCAAACCAATATACTGGCGCTTAATGCTGCAGTGGAGGCAGCCAGGGCCGGGCAGCACGGTAAAGGTTTTGCAGTTGTTGCCCAAGAGGTTAGAGCCCTTGCGGGCCAATCTGCCGACGCAGCCAAAGAGACGACAGCTTTAATTGAGGATTCAATAAGGAAGGTGGTAATCGGTGCTAAAATTGCCAAAGAAACGGCTGAGGCCTTGGCAACGATTGTTCAAGGAGCAGAGAGTGTATCAGATCTGGTTAACGATATCAACAAAGCTTCAAATGAGCAAGCAGCCGCAATAGCTCAAATTAACCAGGGAATTATGCAGGTATCTCAGGTTGTTCAGGAAAATTCGGCAACCTCCGAGGAAAGCGCAGCTGCCAGCGAAGAGCTTTCAGGGCAGGCAGAAATGCTGAAAGAGATGATAGGCAATTTCAAGTTGACAAGAAGTGATATGAACGGTGATTCTTTTGAGGAGCCTGAGCCGGAAGAGCCCGAAATGCTTGAACAGGAAGTAAAAATTGATCCAAATAAAAAAATCGTTTTAGATGATATTGAGTTTGGAAAATACTAATTCCCGATCCTGCCTTCCTTTACTTTAATAGGGGAAACACTATGAGGAGTATATAGACCGGCGTAATCGCCGGTCTATATATTTTGTCGGAAGAGAATTCCAACACTAAAATCAACTAAATATCAACTCCAAGAAACAGCCTGATGAGGTAGCCGATTATAAAGGAAATGAAGGCTACTCCCAGGCTGATGCCGGCCATTTCGAAAAATCTCTCTTTAAAAGAAAGATCCTTGGCTACCGAGATGTAAAAATTAAACACAAGTATAATTAATATGGCTGCAAGAATTGTAAACACAAGGCCTGCCACATAATTGGATAATACAAGATAGGGGAGTACCAGGCAGGCAACGGTGAAAATGTATGCCCCTCCGGTGTATAATGCTGATTTTAGGGCATGGGTGTTTTCCGCTTCCGTCCTTGCTGAAAGGTACTCCGATGCTGCCATTGAGAGGGAAGCTGCTATGCCTGTTATAAGGCCGACAAGCGCTATGAGGCGTGTATTTTTCAATGCAAATGTGAGTCCTGCCAGGGTGCCGGTGAGTTCCACCAGGGCGTCATTCAGTCCGAGGACCATTGAACCTACAAACTTGAGCCTTTCTTCCTCGATTATTTCAACCAGTTCTTTTTCGTGCTTCTCCTCCTCTAGTGCTATCCTTTTAAATTCTTCAATCTCATTCCCAAGTTCTCTGTATAGTCTTTCCGCACTTTCTTCACCTTTCTCCATAAGCTTTATGCCGAAAGTGATGCCAAATACTATTGAAATAAAAGTATAAAAGAATATTTTCAAGGGGTTCGGCTTCATATCCGTTCCGGTAAACATTTTCAGCTCATCATGATGCCTGAGTTCATCCCGGGCAATCTGTCGGAGTATTTTGCTGTTGTGTTCGTCCTTTATGAATGAGGATAATTTCGAGTAAATATGGTATTCCGTTATTTCATTTTTTTGCGCCTTGCGCAAAGACTTCATTGTCCCGGCATCTATTTTGTAACCCATTTCACACACATCCTTTATCGCCTGATATGAAGAATTGTATGAACAACTTGAGCTCATCTATTATAATATACATCATAAGGCGGCTAAATAAAATGAGGCTGCCCCATCCTTTGCTGCATATTTACTATGAGACTGAATAAGTATGGTATTTGATAAAAGAACTCATGCTGTAGTCAAGGTGCTCTGTTTGCGACCAAATAGAGTGCCTTATCTGTTGAACAAAGCTTGAAATAACTATTATTTTCCAGTACAATATTTTATAATTATTTCATAGGAAGCTGACGCAATGGATACTTGGGTTGCATATTTATAGCGGATATTGTAATGAAACATTGCCCGGAATTGACATTATGGTGGCAATATTACCTACCTTTACCGTACACTATGTAATTACCTGGATCATTCCGCAGATACTTCTATTTGTCCTGATCACATTGCTCTTTATTCTGGCAGCCGTTTATTCCAACAGACTATTGGATAAAGATGCCTGCGGATTTCAAAAAAGCTATCGGTACTGCCATCATTCAGGACAGTGAACATGATGCAGTGGTAAGAGTCAGCGCTGACGGCTCAACGGTCAGCAATATAAGTCCGGCAATCCCGGCAAGACATATTAAACACAGAAGACGATACATATATTGCCGGAAAATATGATGCACTGGATGATTATTTTGAATATGGCGTATTTAACGTTTACGATCTTATTCAATTTGCTGCCCGTATAAAAGGTGAATTGAGCTGCAACGTCGAAGCACCGGTGGGAGCTTTGGAAACCTGCGTTATCTCCTCGGTTTCCGGTTTAAAAACCGAAACCCATAAATTAAAGAGAAAAATTTATATAGGAGTGGTGACTTGTAATAATGAAGGTTTTAATGCTTAACGGAAGCCCAAGGAAAGGTAGTAATTGTGGTGTGGCGCTTGGAGAGATGAAAAAAATATTTGAAGAAGCCGGTATTGAATGTACGGAAGTTGTAGTAGGTGATAAGAACATCAGGGGATGTATTGCCTGCAATTATTGTTTTGACAAGGGCAAATGCGTGTTTGATGACGTAGTAAATGAATTGGCTCTGTTATTTGAAGAAGCAGCCGGCCTTGTGGTAGCAAGCCCGGTATACCATGCATCTGCAAATGCAACCCTTATAGCATGCCTGGACAGGCTTTTTTTCAGCACTCACTTTGATAAAACTATGAAGGTTGGTGCAAGCATTGCATGCGCCAGGAGGAGCGGGTGTACAGCAACTTTTGATCAACTAAACAAATACTTTACAATATCGGGAATGCCGGTTGCATCCAGTCAATACTGGAATTCAATCCATGGGCTCCTGCCCGGTGAAGCCTTCCAGGATGAGGAAGGAAGACAGACCATGAGAACTCTGGCAAGAAACATGGTATTCCTTATGAAAAGCATTGAACTTGGCAAGAAGGAATTTGGACTGCCGGAAAAAGAGGAAAGAATTGCTACACACTTTATAAGATAAGAGCCAAGACAGGGGACGGTTCTGTGTCTTGCCCTTAAGACACAGAACCGTCCCCTGTCTTGGCGTCCCCTGTCTTGGACCCTGTCTTGGAACCGTCCCCTGTCTTGGCCTGCGTCTCGCTGCTAAAAAGAAGGATATAATGGTCCTAGTTAAAAAAATACGGGGGAGTGGAAAAAAGCCCGGCAATAAATGGCAATAAATAGAGGAGCTGAAATACATGCTTGGTGAGAATTGGATACGCATTATTTATGGAGATAATCCCAAGCAAATGATAAAGGAGTTGCTTGAAGCCATAAAAGCTGAAAAAGGAATAGATAAGAACGCACTTATCGGGATTAAGCCAAATCTCGTTGTAGCAAAACCTTCAAGTTCAGGTGCAACAACCACGCCCGAAATAGTTGCAGGCGTTATTGAATATCTAAAGTCAAAGGGCCGCGATAAAATAGTAATTATGGAAGGCTCCTGGGTGGGGGACAGGACATCGGAAGCATTTAAAGTTTGCGGGTATGAGGATTTGTCTAGGAAGTACGATGTTCCCCTTATTGACCTGCAAAAGGATAAATACGAGAAATATGAAATAAATGGCTTGAAGATAAACGTTTGCAGTTATGTCACAAAGGTTGATTATTTAATAAACATGCCGGTTCTCAAAGGCCACTGCCAAACTAACATAACTTGCGCTTTAAAGAACATGAAGGGCTGTATACCCAATTCCGAGAAAAGGAAATTTCACACCATGGGTTTGCATAAACCCATAGCATATTTGAACAAGCTTATCAAACAAAACCTCATAATTGTAGACGGCATGAACGGCGACCTGAATTTTGAAGAAGGCGGCAATCCCGTTAAGATGAACAGGATTATCGCGGGAAAGGATCCTGTGTTGATAGACGCATACGCGGCATATTTGCTGGGCTTTAGTATTGAAGAAGTCCCGTATATTGGCATGGCTGAAGATATCGGAGTGGGAACTGCTGACTTGGCTAATGCTGAGATTATTGAATTGAACAAGGATAAGGGAACAAGAAAGCTAAAACCATCAAGAAGAGTTCAACAATTGTCAAGGCATATTGTCGAGGACAGTGCCTGTTCAGCTTGCTACGGCAGCCTTATTTATGCACTGGAGAGGCTGGATGAAAAAGGACTCCTGGGTAAATTAAAGGAAAAGCTGTACATTGGCCAGAATTTCAAAAAGAAACAGCATAATGGGCTGGGTATCGGTGCATGTACTTCTGGTTTTGCCAAATGTGTAAAAGGCTGCCCGCCAAAAGCCAGGGATATTGTAGAATATCTGGAAGGGGAATTACTGTAGCTGAGGGGTATGGAGACGGACAAGACAGGGAACGTTAAGACAGGGGACGGTTCAGTGTCCTAAAAAGTACTATTTCCTGCATTAAGACACAGAACCGTCCCCTGTCTTGCACCTGTCTTGCTTCAAAAAAGGAGATGCGGAATAAGGAACTCCGCATCTCCTTTCATCTTTCTTATGTTTTATTATGCTGATCTGCCGGCATCTTTTTTTTGTGCTCCTTAATTTCAGATAAGGAGTCATTAATTTTAAATATGATGATTAACAGCTCGCAGTACACGCGAACACCAAGCGGCCCCAAAATTAATGTAGCCAGGCCGGACAGTACCTGCAGTCCTCCGCCCCAATAGGAGCTTACTCCGGAAATAATCATGGCTAAACCAGCAATAATACAAATGATAATTCCAATCCAAAAAATAATTTTAATAATGACAGGAGTAATCATTTTGTCGAAGTTTAGGAAATCACCAAGCATTTGCATCCCCCTTGTTCATTATTTTTGTCTATAAAGGCATATTCTTCCCAGCTATTAGAATTCCTGCTAAAATTTGCTGTCCTTGGGCGATTCCCGGGATTGGACATGCATAGGCGTCTTGGTAAAATTATACTGTTGCCGGTTTTTAAGTTTGGTAAA
>Ga0209537_1002440_pt1 | contig 18585 bp, 30 predicted proteins | sample BioPla4DNA1_FD_187698 | JGI IMG/M metagenome (GOLD analysis project Ga0209537, IMG submission 187698) | Biogas fermentation microbial communities from Germany - Plant 4 DNA1 (SPAdes) (version 2) | ecosystem: Engineered > Bioreactor > Anaerobic > Digestate | place: Bielefeld, North... | reverse complement strand
CGTTTATTAACGTTTATTATGTTTATTATATATATTAACGTTTATTAACGTTTATTATGTTTATTATATATATTAACGTTTATTAACGTTTATTAATGTTTATTATATATATTAACGTTTATTAACGTTTATTATGTTTATATATTCTCTTGATATGTTTATTAATATATTAATAATTCTCTGATTAACCCTTTAGGGTTAATCAAACATATACTCACTATATTCGTTTAGAATATAGTGAGTATATGTTTCTATTAACGTTTATTAACGTTTATTAACGTTATATATATAATAGCCTAAATTCTCTTGGTTTGTCAAGAGGAACATATGTTCTTTTTAAAAAATTAACAAAAAATTAACATTTTGTTCGCATTTTATACGCAAAGAAACAGGAGTGTTAGAATGAGTAAAAGACAAAAAGAGTTTGAAAAGACTTTAGAAATTATAAAGTTAGCACTTACGCTGATATGGATAATAGGTATGCTATATCTAAAACGTAAATACATTGATTAAATATATAGCCTTGCTATCACATATCGCTACGTCAAGTCAAGGGTCGCTTCGCTTCCTCCCTTGACTTCTTCGCGCTATGTGATTCTTTATAAATTGTTAATATTTATTAAATTAAATATGTGTTAAAATAAATATTAACAAAAGAAATATAATATTGAGAGGTGCAACATGGAAGATATTACTTTTGATAAAAATAAAACTCAAATATTTGTATGTATAGGTAGTATGAGAGCTAAAGCAGATAGTATAGCTCCACGTATAGGCTCTATACTATCTAATAACGGTTTTAAGGTGGTTGGAACAGAAGACAAGCCATTACATGGCTTAAACTTAAATGAACGCTATAAAGAAGAAATAGAGCGTTTTATGGACAAACCAGAATATGAAGTAGTAGCAATAGATTGTTGTAGATTTAAAGATAGAGATATAAAGTATAAAAAAATAAGTAGAATAATACCAAGATACGCTATAGATAATTCTTTAAAACATATAGAGTTTAAAGATAACTGTATTGGTATTAATTCTCTCTCGATATGTCCAATAATAGATGATTTAAGTTATAAAACTGATTCTACTTGGACATTAATACAAATCGCTGAACTTGCAGACGAGTCTATTTATATAGATTTTGCTAAAGATATTGCTAATGACATAATAAATAAATTAAAAGAAAATAAGGAGGTACAAATATGTTAGACAAAAAAATAACAATGGAAATCGTAAAACAATTAGTGCTTTTAAAAATAGGCAGAGAAAAACACGAAGACATATTTATTAAAAAAGAGAGCCTTTACAAAATAAAAAACAACAACTTAGTATTGTCAACAGAAGGCTCTACAAAAGAAAAACTTGTACTTACTAACAAGGAAGATGAACAGCAATTTATTGCAAATGCAATAAGAGTAATGACTGGTAATATAGAAGAGCTTTATTATCTTATGTTATCATGTTTGATACAACACTATTTTGATAAAACTGGAGAAACAGAATTCATATTAGACAAAGAAGAATGTTTTAATTTTATGGAAACCGTTGGTGGTTTGTATAAAGAGATTGATACAAATAGTGATGATGTATTATATAAATTTGAACAATTTAATTTAAAAAGATAAGAGTATTGCGCAGTTGCGTAATAATTGTTGATAAAAATGTTGATAGAAATTGTTAATAAAAATTTATAAAAAAGATAGGAGTGTGTATTATGTACAAAGATACTTATACAGAGGAACAATTAGGAGAAGTTATTATTGGACTTACAAGACAACTTATAGGAGGTATTTGGAGTTATACTAAGAGAGAACGTATAGCGGCAATTAATAATTTCTTAGTGAACGCAAGCAATTATTACAATATGCCAGTGCCAGAATTTGAGTTTGTAGAAGGTAATGAAGGGTTACAAGGCTATTCATATACTGGTGGCGGAATAACACACAAAACACCATACGGAAACGTTAAAATAACAATGTATAGAAAGTTTTCTTTAACAACGCTATTGCATGAATTTAGACATGCTATGCAATTAAATGGTTTAGTTGAAGGCTCAAACGAAGAAGGATTTGACGCAGAAGAAGACGCAAGAGAATGGTCATGTTCTTTATACTATAATGCAGACCCAACTAGATATATGAGAGCTGTTAATGCTGGTAAATTAAGATTTGCGTAGTGTGTTATTAAATAATAAGGAGTGATAATATGTCTTATAGGTATATTACCGAATTAGGACTAAGTAGTTTAGAAGTAGATTACTGGAAGAGAATGGCTTTATCTAACATGAAAATTGCAGTAGAAATCGAAAACGAATTTAGAAGTTTAGGTGTTATAAGAGGTTTAAGTAATGATTTGAGACCAACTAATTCAATTACCGATTTTGGAACTTGCGGTATAAGCGCTGTAAAAACTGATGGTTCTCTTTTAAGAGGTGCAGAAGCTTGCACTGTTGGTCGTAGAATCAGCTTCATTGATTTGTATGAACAATACAAATACATAATAAATAAAATGTATGAGTATGAACCATATATCAGTCCTAGAGCTGGTATGCATAATCATTTTCTGTTAGATTATGCTGGTGTTTATAACTGCTTAGAAAAACCAATGCCCGGTATAATACTTAAAAACTTTTTACAACTTATAAAAAGATATGGCCCATGTATGGTGTGGGTTACAAGCACAATTAAACATGATATTCCGGGAATAATAACTAGAATGTGTAAATTTTGTAATCACACATCACTATATTCTACAGCAATACCATCTAAAACAGCAGCAGAAATAAGAAGAGCTATATATAATGAAGATAGATACAGGTTTATAAATTTAATACCGTTGGTTACAAAAAGAGAAGATGAAGATAATATAATTAGATTTCATGTAGAGTTACGTTATCCAGATTGTTCGTTGTTCCCAGCTCAAATGGCTGCACAAAATATTCTACATGCAGCTTTATTATACAAAGCAATAGAATTAAGCGAACATGGCATAATAGCTTGCAGTGACGACGAAGATGATTGGACAGAAATTAAAAGACTAATGAACGCAATAAGAACAGAAGATTATACAAGTGGAGATAGAGTATCTGCTCCACTTCCACAAAGCGATGTTGAACTTGTTAGAAGTAGAAGTGAAGAAATGATTAAAGAATTAAAATCAGCAATATACGCAGTAGATAAAAACGCTTATCCAATACTTAAACAGCTAGTGTTAGAACCAATAAGCAAAATGCAATATGACGTAAGAACAACTGAAGGAGTAAAAGAAGTAAACGAATTTTTTGATTTAATTGTATCTAATATGTATGATATATCTGTTAACCAAGAATATACAGATTTAATTAAAGCAATTGTAGCTATGAGTATAACTGGTGCTTCAAGCGAAGCACAATGGGTTTATAAAGCACAATCAACTCTTAGTAAAGACGCTAAAGAAATAGAGAGTAAATTAACAATGTTAAAATTACAAAGAAATTTAAAATTTGACCTAGAATTAGGTACTTATATTTTTGGATAAAATAATAGAAAGGAAGATGAAAATGTGTAGAATATTATTATGTAACTATGAAGGATTCGTAAAACTAGAAGAAATATATGGTGTAGAGAAAATGTTAGACTTTTTAGAGAGGAATTGCGGCGGTCATGGAAATGGTTATATGGTAATCAAAGATAAGAAAATTAAAGATATTGATAAAGGAGTTAAACTAACAAACCACAAGATTTACAGCAAAGTATCTGGTAAGCCAATGGACTATTTTATATACCATACTAGAGTATCTAGTGCTGGAAGTGTAAGCACTAAAAACTGTCACCCATTTTGGAATAAGAAGAAAAGCTTTGCTTTATGTATGAACGGTACAGAGCGAAGCATGGCTGACATAGGTCGTAATTTAGACAAAACAGATACAGAGATTGTGTTTGATATGATTAATAGAAGTATAATACCATTAAAAGCATTAGGATTTCTAAACGCTAACTATATGGGGTTTAGAAATGGCAAAGTGTTTGTTGTGAATAACAACAGATTTAATTGTCTTGAAGTGTATCAAGACGGTAATGCTTTTGTAATTGCTTCTACTTTCCCAAAAGATTTTCCAGTTGATACAAAAGATATGGAACTTACAACATGGCATGAAGGCGAAGATATACCAATAAGAGAGCCTATTGTTTTTCAAAATAACTTCGATAATAATTCAAACTTTTATTATTATGACGCACCTATTCCAAAAGGTTGGAAAGGCGTTTGCACGTACAAACCAGAAACTATTGATTTTACTAAAGAAGATATTTACAAAGAAGTTTTAAAAGAAGAATATGAAAAATAGTAGACAACCCTACTGATTTGTGTTATAATATAACTACAAAAGGAGGTGTTATGTTATGGCACAAGGTGGTTACAGAAAAGGTGCTGGAAGAAAAAATGTAAAAGAACAATTAGTAATAGACCTTTATAGAGCTAAATGGAACAACAAAGATTTAACTCTTAGAGATATACTCTACAGAATGTATGTAGAGGAAGGGAAAAGTCAAAGACAAATCGCAAAAGAATTGTATATGTCTGCGTCATATGTAGGCAAATTACTAATAAGAGAAGGCGTTCCAAGAAAAAAGTTAAAATGGACTTTTGAATGATAGTTAATTTCTTTATACATTCTAAGCTTTTAGAACCAATAATATTAAAAAGACTTTTAAGTGATTATGGAACGATATTAGACTACAGACCAGCATATACAGTGGGGCGTTTATACAAAAGAAAAAGTACGATATTCTTAATACGCCCCAACTTTTGTCTGGACTTTGTCTATGGAACTCTATATACAATAGATGTTAAAGATGAAACAGTATTTAAAATACTAGACAGTTATCATGGTTGTACTGAATATATTTATAAAAATAAAATTCCAACTGATTTGTCTAACAGAGAAATAGTACAAGCTACAGTAATATCTTTTAATTCTTCAGAAGAATTTATTAAAGCAAAATATCAAAATATAGAAACTGTTGAATGTTTTGCTTATATAATGAATAATATATATAACAAAAAATACAAAGAATTTAACAGACATAAAATGTACAACTTTCTTAGCAATTTTCTAACTGTATTCCCCAAATATAGTACCTCATAAATTACTCCTATTATTTTAACAAAGCTTTTAGGGAGTTGTGCTTTAACAACTTCCTTCCAAGGCTATAAGCCTATATATGATACCTACATATAATTCACAGTCTTTAACATTTATAAAACGCTCAAAGAGCAAAAACAAAAAAAATATTTTAAAGGAGGACATAAAATATGTCATGGAATGAAATTTTAAACCCAACAAACAACAACAACACAAATAACAACGAAAGTGCAGTAAAATACTGCAAACTAAAAGTAGGAACAAACAAACTAAGAGTGCTTGACGAAGAACCATACTCAAGATGGAGCCATTGGATTCCACAAGCCAACTCTGGAAAAGGAACATCAGTAGATTGCATAGGTAAAGGTTGTCCTGTTTGTGAAAAAATAAAAGAGGACAAGAAGAATGGAGCAAAACAAAAGTATTCAACTAAGAAAGCACATGCAATTAACGTACTTAACAGAGAAACAAATGAAGTAGAAATACTAGATAGCGGAAATAAAATCTTCCAAGGCTTAGCAATATTGTTGAGTCAAATGGGAGATTTAAGAGGATACGACGTTAATATCGTTAAGTCTGGCTCTGGTACAAGTACAACATATCAAGTGTTACCAGTATATCCACCAGTACCTCTTACAGACGCAGAAAAAAGTATGAAATTATATGACATAAAGAGTATATACAAGAAACTTACACCAGAACAAATTCTAGGACTTATGTCTGGTAAGTCTTTAGCAGAAGTAACTAAAACAGAAGAAACAGAAGAAACTACAGCAACAAATGAAAATGATACAGCGTTAGGAGTAGATTTTGGAGAAGCAATAGCAGATTAATGATATAAAAGACGTACTCAAAATTAGGGTACGTCTTTTAAAAAACAAATTAAGGAGGTATATATTATGCCAATGGTATTTGGCAATCCACTGCCAATGAAAGGTATAGTTAACTTTGAAAGTCGTGTAAGAATAACTTCACATTTTAACGGAAGAACAAAAACTTTATATAACGTATATGGTAGTTTATTTCCTACATTACCACTAGAAATTCGTGATGATTTTACAAGAGTAGTAGAAAGTATGCAACAAGGAAACAGTGGTATGTACAGCGACAGATTTGTAATAAAAGTTAGAAACCGTAATTATTCAGCAAGATGTAAAGTGTTCACAGAAAACGGTTGGTTAATTGTAGCAACAGTAGAGCCAATTATTTTAGGTCGTTCTACAATACCTAAAACATACTATGTAGCTTTTTCACCAGAAGATTTAAGACAACATAAAGATGAAATATACAATATGCTTGGCTGGGATAGCATATTAAGAAATCAAAGTTCAGAAGAAAGTGTTGCAGAAGAACAAAACAATTCAGAAAACGAGGAACAAGAAGAACAAACAGAAGATTCAAGAACGTGCAGTAATTGTGCTTTTAATTTAGAAGCCTACTGTACAGCAACAAGAATATTTAGAAATCATATATGTGACACAAATTATAGTGGTCATATAAATATAAATGATGAAGTAGTAACTATGCTTTTACAAAATGGAATACCAAAGAAATGTACTTTTTGTGAAATGTATATTGGTAGTAAATTAGATACATCTTGTATAAACTGCATAAGAAATAATTTCAGTAACTATTCTGAAAAACAAATCAGTTATGTACAAAACGTATGGGAATATCATAAAAAATTCACAAAACTTTAAGGAGGAAACACAATGCCAAGATATTTGAACACAGAACAAAGAATGATTGTAATAAAGTTTTTGCTTCTTAAAGACATACTAAAGAAAACAATTGATACGTGGAGCAGTCTGAAGTATTCTAAGAACATGATGAAATACTTAAAGACTGCACACACATTTTTAGATAAATCACTAGAAGAGCTTTTATTTGAAATAGGTTATAATGAAGCATTAAAGCTTAAAGAAGTAGCAAACGACACTATAATACAGTTTAGTAGCAAATCAAAAAGGAAATTTATTAATAACAATAAAGTTAAGCACTCAATAGACCACGTTATAACAGATAGTGAAACAGTTTACGACATAATGGAAGCTGTAATAGAGCAAAAGTGTAAAAAATGTAATGGTAAAAAGAAAGAGTGCAATATACGTGATAATTTCATGATACCATGGGAAGCACCACCAGTGAATGAATATGTTACTGATTTGTCAGAAGCTTGTCCATTCGCTTATGATGAAGATGTGGAAGTTATACGTGAAGAAGAAGTATACAAACCATATATGAGAGGATGATTGAATTGGCTTTGAAACCATCTCAAATAATTGTTAAACATTTTGTTGACACTTTTAATTATAAATTCACTGGTGTGTTATTTAAGAAAGAGTTAGGTATAGCAAACTCTCTAATTAAAGCTGGCTTTACGCCAGAAGAGATAATAATGTGTATAGACTATCTTAAAGAACACCCACCAACTAACGGACTTCGTTCACTTGCTTATTTACAATATGTGATTAACGATATATTGCCTAAAGCAAAAGTAAAGAAGTTAAATACTGTACAAAAAGTATTCTCTGAAGAAGAAGAGTTAGACGAAAATTTAGATGATAATATGTCAAAGTTTAATAGGTTCTCTAGTGGCAATAACAAATTAAGAATTTAGAGGTGATATTATGACAGACATAAAATGTGATATGACACAGTGCAAGCACAATACCGCTGAATATGCAAATGACCCAAGAAGTGGTTGGTGTATGGCTCAATTTATAAGATTTTCAGCGTTAATGTGTGAAGATTTTTTAAAAGATAATAATAAGCAAACATTATGTGTTGAAGATTATAACAGAATAAAGGAGTTAGATAACAATATATAAGAGGTGGGGAGTATGCCAAACGTTAATATAAATGATATAATAGCGAATCCCGGAGCTGAAAGAGCAATATTAAGCATTATACTTAGAGATAAAAACAAGATAATAGAATGTGAGTCAGCAAGCTTATATTCAGAGCATTTTGCCGTAGAGGGTCATAAAAGATTGTATGAGGTGATTTGTTATTTAGCAGTTAACCCAAATGTTAGGCAGATAGACTCACTTCTTGTGTACAGTACAATAACAGATGATGCCGCTAAAAACGCTATTGATGAGCTAGGCGGCATGAGGTATATAGATACGCTTATAAACGCAAGAATATTAGATAATATCATTTTGTATATAAATATAGTTAGAAATTGCGCTTTAAAGCGTATGGCTTATTCATTATGTAATGACATACAAAACATGATAATTACAAATCAAGAAGTTGAAATAGAAGTTTTATTAAACGACATACAGCAAAGAACTCTTTCTCTTATTCTTAACAATAACTCTACAAATAATGTATATAGAGTTGGCGACTCTATAGAAGAAAGATTAAGACGTAGAGCAGAGAATCCCCAAAACATACCGGGATATACGTTAGGTTGGAGACAGTATGATTATATAACTCAAGGATATAAACCAAACGAACTTACGGTATTTGTAGCAGAAAGTAAAACAGGTAAATCAGCACTACTGCAAAATCACGAAGAAGCATTTACAGTACGTAGTGGTATTCCGGGTTTATATATAGATACAGAAATGACAGATGAAGAACATGACGATAGATTACTTGCTATGGTAAGCAGAGTGCCATATCAAGAAATATATAACGGTATGTTTGCTAGAGACACTGAACATGGTAGAGCAGAAGAAAAAATAAACAAAATAGAAGAAGCAAGACAAAAAATTATTAGAACACCATGTTTTCATGTGTATATGCCAGACTTTACAATAGACAAAGTAACAGCACTTACTAGACAATATCAACTTCAAAATAATATAGGATATTTAATATTCGATTATATTAAATTACCTACAAGTGAAATAGGAGGACTAGCTAATGCCGCTGAATATCAAAGATTAGGATATATAACAACTTGCCTTAAAGATATTGCTGGTATGTGTAATATACCAGTGATAAGTGCTGCACAGGCAAATAGAAGTCAAATTGGTGTCAGTGGTGCAAGAGACGCAAGTAACATTGGTGGTTCATATAGAATACTACAAATGGCTACTAGACTTTGTTTCTTACGTAACAAAACAGATTTTGAAATGACAAACGAAGGATTTGACATGGGAAATCAAAAACTTCAAGTAGCATATCAAAGAAATGGTGCTGGGGGTAATGACGAGATTAACATTCAGTTTGACAGACCAATACTCAAAATGAAGGAGGTATCTTAATGCCTACAGCGTTAGAGTACATTAAAGAAAATCTCACAAAAGAAATGGTTCTTGATTTGCTAACAAAACATGGAGCTAAAAGAATAACTATATACGATACAGAAATAAGAAGCACATGTCCAATACATGGCGGTGATAACCCTACCGCTTTTGTATGGAATTTAGAAAATAATATGTGGTATTGCTTTACTGAATGTAGTTGCGGAGGTGATGTGTTTCAATTTATAGCTAATATACACGATTTAGACATAAACAATGAATTTAAAACAGTCATAAACACAACAGCAAACGAATTAAATATAGATATAAGCAATTTAGAGCTTGGAGAAAGAGCGAATAGAAACAAAAAAGAGCTTAGAGCGTGGCTTGCATATTGCGATAGTGTAAACAACAAAAAGAATAAAGCATTTGAAATAAAAACCCTTGGACAACGATTTGTACTTAATTCGTACAGAAAATTAACACCAGATATCTTAGAAAGATATAACGTTACTTATAACGGAACTTATAAAAGAGTACAATTCCCTATATATGATGAAGATGGGAATTGTGTAGGTGCAGTTCTTAGACGTACAAATGAAGCAGACAATAAGAAATGGATTAACAGACCAAAAGGACTTAATACTGGAGAAGTGCTTTACAACTTAAACAATATACCAGAAACACAACTAACAGTAAGAATTGTAGAAGGCGTATATGACGTTTTAAATTTAATATCGCTAGGCATTGATAATGTTGTATGCACGTTTGGAGCGCATTTAACAGACGAACAAATAGATTTAATAATAAGCAGATTCTTAAATGTTATATTAATGTATGACAATGATAATGCTGGTATAAAAGCAACAGTAAAAGCTATAAAAAAATTAAGTCACTTAGCTAATGTTTATGTTTCTGATTTGTCTAAAGTAAATAAGAAAGACCCCGGTGAATTAACTAGAGAAGATTTAGACAATATACAGGAAATTGCGTGGTACAACTGGCTTAAAGAACATCAATAATGTTATAATAAATACGAGGAAATAAAAAGGAGGTAAAAAAACATGAAAATATTTATATTAATACTAATAATTATATTTTTACTTTTAGGCACTTTTGGTGCAGTATTATCACGTTTAAGCATGAAAAAAGGACAAGCATTAACTGGACTTTATAGCGCTATATGGACAGTTATATTCTACTTGATGGCGCTAATATTAATTAACATTTAATATTTAGAGGGGGGAATGGAATTGGATTTTTATAATTATCAACGCAAATCAGAAAGAACTATTAACAAAAAATTAAACAAAGAAGATATGATACTAAACGCCTGTCTTGGTATTTCTGGAGAAACTGGAGAAGTAGTAGACCACATAAAGAAATATTTTTATCAAGGACATCAATTAGATTTACATAAAGTTGCAGAAGAACTTGGTGATGTGTTGTGGTATATAGCAGAAATTTGTACTGCACTTCACATCAACTTAGATGTTGTTGCACAACAGAATATAGAAAAACTAGAAAAAAGATATCCAGAGAAATTTACAGAAGAAGCAAGTATTAATAGAAAAGAGTAAGTCATTTATGACGCAAGGAGGATAACAATATGATACATCTTCACGTACACACAAGCGGCTCTCAATTAGATGGTGCTTGTGACATAAAAAAATTAGTTCAAAGAGTCAAAGAACTTGGTATGCAAGCAATAGGAATATCAGACCACGGTATGTCTTGATTATGTTTACTTAAAAAGAAAACATAACAAAATTGCCGCCCTACTAAGCGATTAGTAGGTGAAAACAGGGCAAAATCGGTGAAGGCTGAGACGCTAACACCGAGGTAATGCTATAAATTGCGAAAGGTTATAGCACACCGTAGAGCGTAGGAAGTGAATAAATATAATCTTCCCAAGAGTGTCCTGCAACTCAATGAGTTGAAAATGTACGCCGAGCTATAGGGAATAAAACCTATAGAAGTAAGGATAAAAAGCCTTACGATAACAATACTGAATATGATTAAAGCACTAGAATTTCAACTAGAGTGTCAAAAAGAAAATATAAAACCAATCATAGGTTGTGAGTTTTATATGGGAGACCCAGATACACAAGATAATTTTCATCTGATTTGTCTTGCTAAAAACAATACTGGACTAAAAAACTTATATAAACTTAACGCCTATTCATACAAAGATAATTTTTACAAAAAGCCTAGAATTACGTTTGAAAAACTTGTTGAATATAAAGAAGGTTTAATAGTTACTACAGCGTGTATTGGTAGTAAGTTTGGTAAGTACTTTCTAAAAGGTGATATAGAAGGCTTAAAACGTTCGTTATTATCATTTAGAGCGGTTTTTGGTGAAGATTTCTACGTTGAAATACAAGTGAATAACATACCAGAGCAAACAGAATACAACCGCAAAATGATTGAACTTGCCAGAGAACTTGAAATTGATGTTATAGTTACTTGTGACGCTCACTATATAAACAAAGAAGATTTTGAAGCTCACGATACATTACTATGTATGCAGACAAAGAAAGAAAAAAGTGATACAAGTAGATTTAAGTTCACTTGTAATGATTTTTATATTAAAAATAAAACAGAAATTTATAATGAGTTACTTTCTATTGGTATTGATAAACATTTAGCAACAGAAGCTATACAAAACACAAATGAAATAGCTAGAAAATGTAATGCTGAAATACAAATCAACCAAGACTTTATGCCGCATATTGCAAGCGAAGAAGAAGAGCCAAAAATGCTTGCTGAACTTTGTAATGCTGGATTTAACAAAAGGTATAAAGAAGGCGCTTTTGAAGGACTTAATATACAAGACGTTATAAATAGAATATCTTATGAATTGAAAGTAATAAAACAAAAAGGCTATTGCGGATATTTCCTTATAGTATCTGACTATATAAATTGGGCAAGAGAGAAAGGTATACTGACAGGTAGCAGAGGTAGCGCCTGCGGTAGTGAAGTAGCATTTATAATTGGAATAACAGAAGTAGAACCAATCAAAAACGGTTTGTTGTTTGAAAGATTCTTAAATCCAGAGAGAAACTCGCCACCGGATAAGTAATATTGTCCCCTTATGCAGTAATGCATATTGAATAACTCCGAATATGCTGGGAACCCCTTAGAGCCTTTGATACCGAAGCGTGACAATTCAAAGGATTGGGCAATCAGCAGGGATAGGTTGTATAACTTGTCTACGTCTGATATAATTAGTATGAGGTGATTTAGATGTTAAAAGAAACCAAATACAAAGGTTATTTCGTAGACACAGAAGGAAATGTATACTCAAACAAGAAAGGTACACTTAAAAAATTATCATTGTGGCTTACGTCAAAAGGAAGATATTGGACTTTTAGGGTAGGTAGTAAAAATATTTTAGTTCACAGGCTTGTAGCTGAAACATTTTTGGACAACCCTTTAAACAAACCAGAGGTAAACCACAAAGATAACAACTCTAGGAATAATAACGTTGATAATTTAGAGTGGTGTACGCGAAAAGAAAATATGGCACAATGTTTCAAAGTACATTCCCCTGTTAGAAATTTCAAAAACGCAAAAGTATATAAAGGAAACCAACTAATTGGTGAATACATAAGCATTGCAGAAGCTTGCAGAGATATGAAGCAAAAATATGGTGTGCCTTATTATCAATTTGCAAAACATAAAGTATACAAAGACTTCAAAATAGTTATATAACAAGCCCCCAACGACTATCAAGGAGCATCTCACTGAGATGATGGTATAGTCTACACCCCTAATAAATATCGGGAAACCGAGGGTATAATGGATAGACACAGACTTTGATTACGCAAGAAGGCATGAAGTTATAGAATATATAAAGAATAAATATGGAGAAGAACACGTAGCTCACATATTAGCAGAAGGAACGCTTACTGCAAAAGCTGTTTGTAGAAAAGTTTTATCTGCTTATGGCTATGATATGAAAGTTATAAATCGCATAGCAAAAACGGTACCAGATAAAGTAGATAGTATCAAAACTTGTATGGAAGCTATTCCAGAGTTCATGTTTGCTATGAAAGGCAAAGAAAAAGAATATCAAGATATGCTTACATTAGAAGGACTTATGTCACATACATCAATGCATGCTGCTGGTGTTGCTATAGCAAATCAGCCTATTTATAATATTGTGCCATGTATGACAAACAGTGAAGATAGAACAATGTTAATAACACAATGGCATAAAAAACTTTTAGAGCTAGTTGGTGTGTTTAAGTTTGACATATTAGGACTTAAAACGCTTACCGTACTTGATATGACAATAAAGCTTATAAAAGAGAACAAAGGCATAGACATATCGCTAAGTGATATAGACATAAATGACCATAGAATATATGCTTTTTTAAGGGAAGGACATTTAGCAGGTGTGTTTCAATTTGACGCTCCAGCAGGAAAACAAGCATTAGAAAAGATACAAGTTACTTGTTTTAATGATGTAGTTGCAGGAGAAGCTTTATGTAGACCGGGTGTTAAAGAAGCAGAATTATATTATAACAACAGAAAACTTGTTCTTGAAGGTAAAGAATATAAAAAAACTGGATATGAAATTATAGACGATATTTTACGTGAAACATATGGAGCTATAGTTTATCAAGAACAAACAATGTTACTTATGAATAAACTCACTGGTGGGAGATGGTCGCTTGGTAAGGCAGACAAAATGAGAAAAGTGAAAGACCTTGAGGAATATAGAGAAGATTTTGTTAAGTGTTGTGTTGCCAATGGATATACTGAAGAATTTGCTAACTATATATATAATAGGTTTGATTTAGGATATACATTTAACAAATCTCACGCTGCTGCTTACGCAGTTCGTTCTATTCAGTGTGCTTATTTTAGTTGTTTTTATCCAGTTGAATTTATGACAGCTTTGATGTCTGTTGATGTGCTTGGTGATGGAAAAGACGTTCCAAGATTTATACAAGAATGTAAGAGAAGGCAAATCAGAATATTACCACCAGACATTAATAAATCTTCTACTGTTTTTACTTGCGAAGGAGATGTTATATTATATCCTCTTACAGGCATAGCTCATGTAGGAGAAAACGCAGTTAATCACATTATGGAGAATAGACCTTTTACAAGTCTTAATGACTTTTTAAGCAAAGTAGAGAAGAAAAAAGTCAATAAAAGAATTGTAAAACAACTTATTAAAGCTGGAGCCTTTGATGAAATAGAAAACGAAAAATATAGAGGTAATAGAGCGCTTCAACTTAACGACTATATGGCAAGTGTCAAAGAAACGCCAAATCAAATGACTTGGTGTACGCCTTTATTAATGCAATACGAACTAGACACATTAGGATTTAATCTAACCGTACACCCACTAGACGGTTACAAAGTTAAAGATATATCTGATGTGCCAGATGGAAGTAATATCAACACTTGTTTTTTAATAAAAGAAATAAGACCTCTTAAAGATAAAAACGGTAACGATATGGCTTTTATAGAAGCAACTAATCAATACAATACAGTAACGCTAATAATGTTTAGCAGAGAGTTCACTAAATTTAAAAACACTCTTGTACCAATGCTAAAAGTAGCAGTAGAAGGAAAGAAAGAGAATGATAATATAATAGTGAACAAACTAAGTATAATATAGGAGGTATGCTTTGTGACTTGGAGTGAGATTATGTTAGACAACAAACCAACGGAAAAACAAATTAAAAGAGCAGAAAGACTTCTTGAAGAAAAATACGGTGATATAACACAGCCAATATACACAATGACAAAACAAGAAATATCTACGCTTATAGCAAACCTAAGCAAGAGGGTTCAAGACCCTCTTGATAGGTTTCATGGTGACAATAAACTAACTCCACGATACATAGACGACATACCAGAAATGTATACAGAAGTTATACATTATATATTTGAAAAAGCTAGAGAAGAAGATTTGCCAGTTACAAACTTTGTTTTAGAGTTAGAAATGCTTCCGTTTTCTAAATATTTAACAACAACATATAGATTTACTTACAAAAACAAAAGACTGTATTGTGCTAAAGTTATAACTCAAAATATGCTTAACGAAAATAAATATATGTTAGTTGTTAATAAAACTTTTGAACAAATAAAAGATAAAATATGGGGTGTTAATGACAATGCTTAGACAAACAATACTTAACAATTACGAAAGATGTCCTTATATGTGTTATAAGGAGTTTGGAACACTAGAAGAACCAAAAGATAGGCATGATGAAGAAGAACGTTATAGTAATAAATATGCTGCTGCTGGAATAGCTCTACACGAAGCTATGGAGTGGTGGGGTAACGAAAAGATAAATGGTACAAGCAGAACGCTTATAGAAGTACACGACAAATTAGATGAACGTTTTGAACTTATACCTCATGATTTGTTTAAAGACGATAATGACAGAAAGACATTTTACAACTCTCTACATGAACAAATTAATTGGATATATGAACACTCACATTTAATAGTGCCAATTAAATGTGAATTAAACTTTACTATTGAAAATCTATTTGACGATATTGATGTAGGATTTACTGGAACTATAGATAGAATAGATGGCGATATAGCAAACCAAGATGTTGATTTAGTAGATTATAAGACTGGAAAGACTTATACAAAGAAAGAATTGTCTACGAATATGCAAGCGTGTATATATGCAGAAGCGTTTAAGAAAATGTATGGCTTTTATCCAAAGCGATTTGTTTTTATGTTCTCTAAGGCAAGACGTTTAAAAGTCGTGCATATCAATCCAGAATTCATGGCTAACGCAAAAGCACGTATAAAAGGGTTATATATGCGTATGGTAAGCGGAGAATACAAACCAGATAGTTCTAACAAATATTTTTGTAAGAATTTTTGTGAGTATTATAAAGAATGTCCAGCACACAAGAAAGGTGGCTGGAATGTAGATTTTGAAGTATTTAACCCAGACGAAAATGTATAGTAAAAAGGAGTGTTAAAATGAAAATCATATGTAGACATGAATGGGAATATAAGATAAAACCAGATAAACTGACAATAGTACAATGCAGAAAGTGTGGTAAAACAGAATTTCATAGTAAAAATAAAAAAATATATATTCTCTAAGTTAGTTAATAGAACATATTGCTGGTGTCTTTTATGTAACAGTGATTTAATTAGAGATAGTTTTATATCAGATGAAGATGAAAAAGTGACTTTTAGATGTAGTTGGTGTGGACATGAAAGTGTTTGGCATTTTGGAATAGCACAAATACCGATATTACTAGAAGGTTAATGAACATAACAAATGTTAGTAATATATAATGTTATTTAAGTGTAAAGGAGGTGAAATTGACAAATGAAAATAGTATTAAATGCAATTATTTTAATGTTTAGTGTAATTTGCATTATAGGGTTTTTATTATTCGTTGAAAACATAACGCCAGAAACTAACTTTTTAAGCAGAGAAATGATAAATGCTATTGTGTTAGGTTGGCTTGGGTTATACTTGTTGAGATTGTATTGGTCATATAGCCAGAAAGAAAAGGAGGAATAAAAGATGAGTGGTATAAACGATATGTTCAAAGTAGATTACCTGCCAGAAAAGAGAGAAATAAAAATTAATCTTCCAGAAGAGGTTTGGAAAAACATTGATACTATAACCTTAACAAGACTACTTCAAGAAGAAATAGTCGTTGAGAAACAAAAAGAAAGTGAGGCTGAATACAATGCCTAAAACAATAAGAATCAAACGCATACTTAACAATGAAGAAGTGAAGAAAGAAGCAAAAGAAACGTGTCCACATGGAATGTCATATTTTTTATTATCATGCCATCAATGTGACAAATATGATTATTGTAATTTACTTTGGGAATTTAAAGAAAGTGAGGTCAAACACGAAAGGAGGATATTATGATAGATAGAGAATATGGAAAATACTTTTTAGCCTGTGATATATGCGGAGAAGAAATAACAGGCTTTGAGACATTTCAAGACGCGTTGGACTATAAAATAAGTGAAGGCTGGGGAAGCAAACGTGGAGAACAATTAAATTTGCAATATGGATGGATAGATGTCTGTCCGAATTGTCAAAAGTGATTAACAATACAACTATATTGTGCAATAAATTTATAGATTAAATAAAATGTGTTGTGTATAATGACAAACCATATGGGGGTGGGGTTAATGAAAGTTTTAGGCGTAGACAATGGAAGAAGAACTGGCATTGGTATTGTAGAAGATTTTAAGTTTATTGAAGCTAGTTACTTTATTACTGGAGAAACGTCTATAAGTAATGTAGAAAAGATAAGAAATCACTTTAATTTGTTACGGTCTGTTATATTAAGAACAGCGCCAAACTTAATTGTAGTAGAATCACCAAACGATTTAACTGGTATCAATAAAGTGCTTTTATCAAGAGCTTATTATACAAACACAATAATTCTTGCTGGTCTGTACAATATACCAATCAAATCATGCCACGCTATGACGCTTAAAAAGGCTGTAGCAGGGCGAGGGAACTTAGAGAAGGTAAATGTATGTGACACTCTTGTAAAGCGTTATAGCGTGCCTAGAGAGTGTATAGAGATACCTGTATATTATAAAACTAAAAAAGATTCAAACGGTAATCTAAAAATAAAAGATTATCTATATGATGAAACAGACGCTACTGCTCTAGCGTTCTATCCATTTGTTATAAATAATTTTGAGGGGGAATAAGTAATGAGAGATACGGAATTAACATATGATGAAGAAATAGAAATGAATGATAATATTGTGTGTAAAGGTGGTGTGTGTCACATTGAATTAACAGACCAAAACGACAATGTAAATCACCCAACACACTATACACAAGGCAAAATAGAATGTATCGACTACATAGAGGACAAGCTTGGAAAAGAAGGGTTCTTAGCTTATATGCAAGGCAACATAATTAAATATATTACAAGATATAAACATAAAAATGGCATTGAAGATTTAAAGAAAGCTAAATGGTACTTAGATAAAATGATAAAAACTTTAGAAAATATGAATAGAGTGTAAATTTTTTGTTAATTTTTTAAAAAAGAACGTATGTTGTCTTGACAAACCAAGAGAATTTAAGCTATTATATATATAACGTTAATAAACGTAATAAACGTTATATAAACATATACTCATTATGTTCTAAACGAACATAATGAGTATATGTTTGATTAACCCTAAAGGGTTAATCAGAGAATTATAAATATATATAATAAACATATCAAGAGAATATAATAAACGTTAATATATATATATATAATAAACGTTA
>Ga0209537_1002435_pt1 | contig 18606 bp, 18 predicted proteins | sample BioPla4DNA1_FD_187698 | JGI IMG/M metagenome (GOLD analysis project Ga0209537, IMG submission 187698) | Biogas fermentation microbial communities from Germany - Plant 4 DNA1 (SPAdes) (version 2) | ecosystem: Engineered > Bioreactor > Anaerobic > Digestate | place: Bielefeld, North... | reverse complement strand
AACATGGGCTATAATGGCTATATTCCTTATGTCTTGTCTATTTTTCATCTTGTATCCTATCCCTCGATTCTATTTAGTTAATGATCTATTAGTAAATTACTCTACATAATCATATAATAATAGTTATAGAAACTGGTCAACTATATCTTTCAATTATCTTTGACTAAAAAATTCTAACACAAAAGCTTTTCATTTGCAAAAAAAAATTAAGCAGGGAATAACCCTGCTCTATACCTCATTAAGATAATTTCTCAATGGACTAACATCCAATTCCTCATATTTATTTAGAAAAGGCAGAAGTTTTGATGCAATTTCCCTTACGCCTCCTGATGTATTAGATTCTATATTGAGAGGCATTAGGGGATCATGAAGGGACATTCGTAGTAGGAACCAACCGTCCCCATTCTCGGCATCGAAGGATACGCGTATTCCTTCATAGTTATCAGGGGCAATTTGCCAACCCTTCGATTGCTGGGCATAGGTCTCTAAATCCTTTAAAATAGCCTGCCCATATTCACCATAATCTTCTACTAGGAGATTCATTCTAAACTCCTTAGCTTCTGCTGGTTCAGCCAGATTCTGGATAAGGGAGTCGATATCCTTGTTCTCATAGATTTTCATCCTAGCCATCTTTATTAAGATAGTAGTTATCAGATATGCTCCATCGTCTAAGAAATAATTTTCTTTTAGAGCACCATGGCCAGAAGTCTCAATGGCTAAATGGCATTCTTGACCTTCCTTGTTAAGTCTAATAGCCTCGTTTATAACGTTCTTGTATCCCCGTTTAAACCTATGATGTATGCCTCCTAACTCCTCTTCAATAAAGGTTTTTAATCCTGTAGAAGTTATAGAATCTGTTACTATTGTAGTACCTGGATGCTTTTCCAGAACAATAGCAGCCATTAGAGCCACCAGCCTGTTTCTATTTATTTCTTTACCATTTCTATCTACGGCTCCAGCTCGATCAACATCGGCGTCAAATATAATGCCAAAATCACCCTTATTCTCTTTAACCGCTTTTACAATGGCATCCATAGCTTCCTTATCTTCTGGATTGGGCTGATGATTAGGAAAAGTGCCATCTGGATCTAAAAATTGACTACCTGTAGTATCTGCTCCTAAAGGTACCAAGACCTTGTCTACATAAAATCCTCCCGCGCCATTTCCAGCATCAACAACTATCTTAAAGCCTTCAAGAGGCTCATCATAATTATTGGGATTATTTACCTCACGGCGAACCTTATCAACCAAACCTTTGGCGTATACGGAAATGAAGTCTACTGCGCTGACACTTCCCTTTGTCTGGGCTGCAGCAAAATCTTTATTTTGAGCTTTTAGAAGAATATCAGTTATATCTTTGCTTTCCAACCCACCTTCTCTGGTAAAAAATTTCAATCCATTTCTATTAAAGGGCAGGTGGCTGGCTGTCACCATTATAGCACCATCATACTCATAACCTGGTGTTACCGTTGTCATAAACATAGCTGGAGTTGATGCCATACCACAATCAAATACCTCTATTCCTACTAGATTAAGTCCTCTAATAGCTGCATCCTTGATCCTAGATGCAGAAAGTCTTGAATCGGTGCCTATGGAAACTCTTAGTTCATTAGGAGCCTTATTAGATTTTTCACTAAGCCATGCTCCAAATGCCGCACCTAATCTTTCTACTACATCATCGGTAAGGTTAACTTCTTGTCCTTCCAAACCTTCAATGGCTACACCTCTAATATCACTACCGTTTTGCAATTCTTTCCAGTGGTTTTTTAACATGTCTTTTTCCTCCGATACTGCTATTTTTATGCTAAATCAACTTTTTTATTTATGTACATATCCGGGAATAATTATAACAGCATATAATTGTAAAATCAATTGTACTGTCTTTTTAATGAAAGGGCATACTGTCCCACTAATACAAGAAGTTAAATTGAGAGTATAAAAAATGCGTACCTTTAGAAGGCACGCATTTTTTATCCATTAACTTTTGTCTATCTTTACTGCATTTCCACCTGGTTTAATAAGTAGGGCTTCAATAGTCCATATATTAGCCCAATTACTACTACACAAATTACTAGCTCGGGAATCAGGTAGCTACTGTTATATACAAGGGAATACACCCAAGGATTCTGCGTTCCGGCATATTCATAGAATACTACAGCACCTGATATCACATGGCTCAAATACCTAACTAAAATTCCCAAAAAGATGCCTACCGAAATGGTGAAATAGTTTTTCCTATTTAAGCCCGCTAAGCCCAAACCCGCAAACGCTATAGGATAATCAAATAATAGGGATATAATATGAAAAGAATACTTAGGCCCTAAAATGAATTGTAAAATCCCATAGACTGCTCCGGCTAAAATCCCTGGCCCTACACCCCAACGAATGGCAAATAGGATTATGGGAATCATAGATCCCGCTGTTACAGATCCCCCTTGGGGCATATGCCATACCACAATGTAGCTTAAAATTTGGGCTACAGCTATAAGCAGCCCTGCCTCCACCAACATTCTAGTCTTATTACGCATAAACATCTCTCCTTTTTTAGGGAGCAAAAAAACTGCACACCAGCATAAAAAGGCATGCAGTTCCTATATCAACTGATTTCCCTACGCTGGCATTACCCAGATCAGGTTTTATGGGTCGAAGTCATACAACTTCCTCTCAGCCGAATTGATTCAGCTCCCCATTAATTTATTTTATTTTGAAATTATATTATCACGTTACTAACTATATGTCAAGTCACCATCATTATATCTATTCTTGAATTATAGCAGGATTTCGTATAAAGGGCTCACTAAACTCTAGATTTCCAAAAGTTTTTACAACTTTACCCTCCACTAAAAACTGAACTTCCTTAACATTAGAAGTATTTGCGGGATCAGTTAATGAGTTAACCATAGCATATAAGGTCATTAAAGTACCTGTGCTTCCCATTTTATTGCCATCTAGCTTTGCTGGCAAATCCACTATCACTCTATTAGTGTTGTTTTCATCCATCCATACCTTTATATCTCCTCTAGATATATCTGCAGGCATTACCGCTTTTTGTCCTGTGCCTTCACGAGGTCCTAATATTAACTCATCTATAATGGTTCTGGCGATCTGTAAATTTTCCCTGCTCATAGCCCTATAATCTGGCACCAGATGAGTAGCATTTTCATTGGCAAAATAAACCTTTATCTTCCTTCCCAATTTATTGGGAAACTGACTAGTAGTTAATGGTTTTTCTAAATCCATACTATACAATGGTGTATCAATATAATTGGCATTTCTATCCTGATAGTATATTTTTACCCCTGATATATTATTTAAACCTGACAAACTATATACAATGGAGCTTAGTATAACTGCTTCCTTATCCTTCATTTCTTCAACCTTATCCTTGATCATTTGAGGATCTGGGTTATTATCTCCCCTAGATGTTACCGTCTGAGTCAAGAAGGGGTCTTTTAGCTCTTTTGAAAAATAAAGAGCTATCACTTTTGAATCCTTATCTTCACTATCAATTAGATTAATATCTAGCAGCTGGGTTCCCTGGGGGAAAACAGGATATAAACCTGTAGATGTTTCTATGGGTCCTTTTATTAATTCTTCAATTATAGCTCTAGCTATGCCCCCATTTTTTACATTTATAGTCCTCACTTCTGACAATAGATACTGACCCCTAAAATCCCTAAAGAATAATTCTCTATTAACCTGTTTAACAGTATTCTCGTCTTTTTGACGATTGCTGGTTGCCAACAGTTCATCAATATTATTAGTTGACTTACTAAGCACACCTAAAGGTTCACCCTCTTGAGTCCCATCACTAGTCAATTCATTCCCATTAATAAGAATCTTAACATATTTTACTCCTTGCCGATCTGTAAGGGTATTTACTAAAGCAGTACGTGCAACCAACAAATCTTCAGCATCCAAAAACTCTTCAGAAAAGTTCACGGTAACTATGTTATCGGTTTGATCTATATCAATAACCCTGGTTTGTCTTGGAATAACGGGATGAAGGTCCTTTGATTCAGGTCCCTTCAACAACTCTACAATTATATCGTTAATAGATAGATTGACACTAGATGTGAATATGCTACGAGTTTCACAAATCAGCTTATTATTTTCCTTATTCCAAAAATATAAGGAAATATTCTGCTGGGTAATAGTAGCTGTATCAGCTTTTTCATCCTCATTATTATTTTCTATCAACAATGAAGAACTAAATTCTTCCTCTTTTTCTAATTCTCCTACATCCTTCTTTATTAAGCCTTCTGGCGCTTTACCAGCTATCCTACATCCAACAAAAATATATATAAACGAAATTGCTATACAAATTAATACTAGCTTTTTCAAAATATCTCCCCCTGTATTATCAACGGAAGTCACTCACAAATCCAGGCAGCTTGACCTTCCAAATATTATCTTCATTTACTACAACAATGGTATCCCTGTGCATATTTTCCTTTTTCCCAGAGGTAAAATTCACGGTATATGATACTATAACAAACGCCCTTCCGTCTGGTTTGATCTCTTCATCTAATACAAAGTTGTCATCCAACTCAATTCCACTAACTAGAGCTGACCATAAACTAGCCAAATCCTCTTTAGAAGAAAGCTGAGTCTGACTTGCTGTTTCCTTTGACAACAACGAATAAACGGTATCCCAATTGGGTTCACCTAGCAAGCTCTCAAAAACTGTCTCCACTGACTTAGAGGGAGTTAAGATATAGGACCTATCTCTGGACAAGGCCACCATCATTGGTTTGATGGATTGCATATCTTCTAGAGCTTCCAATTCTGGTAAGAATAAAGATGCCAACTCTTCACCCAAATCAGTATAGGATATTGCCCTGTTTTCTATAAGAAATCTTACCTGATCTACTCCTTCTAACTCCGTCAGGGAATTGACAATAGAATAAATGCCAAGCAGCTTCATCTCTGCTTCAGCTTCATCACGCGTTTCTTCTGGGATATCCTCTTTGCCCGGTATACTGGATAAATTAATATTCTCATTAAACTCCTGGCTAAGGTTTACAAATACAGTATCATCCTTGCGTGTTACATCTAGTACTCTGACTCCTGGAGGCATTATAGCTACTCGATCATGTTGACTGGGGCCCTTTAATATTTCTTCTACTACTAGCTGCTCCCAGGATTGCTTATCGCGTACAGCTGTCCTAACCTCTGGAACCAAATAGTCAGAATATCTATGTTTAAAGTAAATGGTGATAGTATGCTCCTCTGGTCTAGGGTCCGGATCAATGGATAACACTTTCTCCTGGGCCAGCGAACTATTATCCCCATTATTATCATAATCTCTATCTCTTTCTCCTATAGCACTACATCCAGTAAATAGGATAAGCACTAGTGTCAATATAATTATATGACGAATCCCCTTACCCAATGTCTCACCTCCAGTTGAAGCAGAGTAACATAATAACCTATTATATAATATATATTATAGGAAAGTTAGTTTACAAAAGATTTAAGTAATGTTAACAAATCCATGAATATATGAATTCTAATCTTCTATATTTCCTAAGGGTAAATGTACGAAAAATGTAGTTCCTCTACCTTCCTTACTATCAACTCGTATATTTCCATCATGCATTAGAATGATCTTATGGGTTATGGATAATCCCAGTCCCGTTCCTCCAGTATCCCTGGATCGTGCCTTGTCGACTCTAAAAAATCGGTCGAAGATATGGGGGATATCCTCAGCTGGAATTCCAATTCCTATATCCGATACTTTAACCACAGCTTCATCATCACCTACATATACATCTACCATTACCCTTCCACCTTCTGGGGTATATTTTATAGCATTATCTACAATATTGCTTATAGCTTGCTGTAGCTTTGAAGCCTCTCCTATAGTTATTATTCCCGGTTCAATTATAGTTTCTAAGGTAATCTCTTTCATTTTTGCAAGGACTCGCAAGCTATTGACAGTCTTATCTACAAGCTCCGATAAGTTCACAGGCTGTTTTTGATCCAAAACTGCTTGGTCATCCATTTTTACCAAGGACAATAAATCTGTTATGATAGCATTTAGACGATCAATTTCTTTATTTATATCATTTAAAAATTCAATGTATATATCTGGTACATCTCCACCCATGTGAATCAAAGATTCAGCTAAAACCTTAATTGCACTTAAGGGGGTTTTAAGCTCATGGGAAGCATTGGATACAAATTCATTCCTAGCCCTGTCTAGATTCTCTAGCTTCTCACTCATAATGTTAAAGGCCTGCCCTAGTTCGCGGAACTCTCCTCCACCTCTAACTTTGACCCTTTGTCCCAAATGTCCCTGGCTCATCTTCCTAATTACATCAGTTAACGATTTTATTGGCCGGGTTATATAAGCACTGATTCCAAAACTTACAATAATGACCACAATAATAATTATTAAAGAAGACCTAAATAACATGGATCTCATAGCTTCCAATATTTCGCCTACATCAGAAAGAGAGGTGGATAAAATAACTGCCCCTATAATCTCTTGATTTTCATAAGCAATAGGAGCATAGGAATACAATACCCATTTTTGCTTAGTTAGTCCGTTGCCAATAAACAGGGGGGTTGGATCTATATTTTTACCTTGAAGAAGATCATCTATAATTGGATACTCATTTCTGAGATTTCGCCTTAAAAATCCATGCTCACTTAGGTCATTGTAGGAATCAAAATCCACAATACCGTTCTTGTCTAACACTAGAATTCTGGTAGGTTGTCCACCTTCACGATACATAATGTCATTGCCGATCTCTTCAATAGTAAATATTACATTGCCTTTAATATCAGCATCAAGACTAGCATAATCTTTAGCAATAACTTGAGCTACCTGCACTGCATAGGCTCTAAATCGTTCCTGCTTTTCATAAAGCTGTCGATTTTCATATATCTTCAAAACAGATAAATTAGTAACCATAAAACCTAACCCAATTAATATGAGATAGGCAAATGAAATCCTCCAGCGTAAACTGGAGAATATTTTCCTATTTATCGACAAAGTAATATCCCACTCCCCATTTAGTAAAGATATATTCTGGCTGGCTGGGATTCGGCTCTATTTTCTCCCTTAGCCTACGTATATGAACATCTACCGTTCGCAAGTCACCTAAATAATCATATTTCCATACCGTTTCCAGCAATTGTTCTCTACTATATACTTTTCCCGGATTGGTAGCAAACAGCTGTAATAAATCAAATTCCTTTGCAGTCAAATTTACATCCTTACCATCTATGAGCACACTTCGATTGGCAATATTAATGGTCATTTTCCCGACTTTAATAGTCTGATCTTTATTACGATCTTCTACATTATTAGCCCTTCTAAATATTGCTTTGATTCTAGCCTTTAGTTCTAAAATATTAAAAGGCTTTGTAATATAATCATCAGCACCGTACTCTAGTCCTAATATCTTATCCATATCTTCACCCTTGGCCGTCAACATAATGACAGGAACTGTAGATTTCTCACGAATCCTTTGTAAAACCTGAAATCCATCTAGACCGGGAAGCATAACATCCAAAATTACCAAATCAAAGTCCTGTGATTGAAACTTCTCCACAGCTTCTTGCCCATCATAAGCCTCTTCAATTATATACCCATCTTGCTCTAAGCTAAATTTTAATCCTTTTATTATAGCAGGCTCGTCATCTACTACTAAAAGTCGTTTTTGCATGTCATGTCACTTCCCTTTCTATCTATATTTATTAACCTATTGCGCTAGTTCAACAGTTATAGCCGTATTATATGATGTGTTATTGACAAATGAACGCTTTGGCTGATTCAGTAAAAATCAGCGACGAAATGAACGGTCAATAACTATGATGATTGCACAAAGGGTTTTATTCTCATTATTCATTATTTATTAAATTTTATCATATAATACCCTTAAAATCAATTTACAGTAATAAGATCCTTCAAGCCCTGAAATGTCTTTTCTCCAATCCTAGGTACATTCATTATATCCTCTATTCTCTTAAAAGGCCCATTTTGCTTTCTGTATTCTATTATGTTTTTGGCTATTGTTGGTCCAATACGAGGCAATGTTTCTAACTGGCTCTGATCAGCCGTATTAATATTTATCTTTTGATTTTGGCCTTGACTGCCAATCATAGAGGAATTTTGAATAATATCCCCTGTTTCAGGGAGTTCCTCCCCTTTCTTTGGTATTATGTACATACCCTCATCCTGTACCTTTATAGCCAGGTTAACTCTCATCAAATCTGCATCTGGTAAAAAGCCTCCGGCCATCTCCACCACATCATTAAGTCGACAGTCCCTTGGTACTTCTAATACACCTGGATACTTTACCTGTCCTACAATATACACCTTTATAATCTCCGATTCCTCATTCTCTTGTTGATTTTGTAAAGCATGATCTGGAGTAAAAATCTCATCATCATTGTTATCTACTATTCTGACATCTTCTTCTTCTTTACCATATGGAATGTGATCTTTAAATAAAAGAAATGATAAGAGCCCTATTATAACAGTCCCCATAAGGGCTAATAGTTTTATGTGATTTTTATTATAATGAAGCATGATTACCATCCTTCATTCTATAATCTTATTCACTTTTATTTATTATTCTACCTATCCATGAAAATTCCTCTTTTTTCATACATATTTTTAGGCCCTAGCTCTATACAAATACATGGTAAATCTGCTATACTAAAAACTATGCTTTACATTTGTCTTAAAGGGTGTGGGGTGTAAAATGAAAAGATTTACTTCTTTGTTTTTAGCTTTAATTCTTATTATTTCCTTTGCTAATCCAATATTAGCATCACCAGAAAATGATTCTGTGGATATAAATGTTGTTACTAGTACACCAGAAGAAAGTATTGCTCTAGAAGCAAAAGGTGCTGTTCTGATGGGCTTAGAAAATGGGGAGATTCTTTTTTCCAAAGATGCAAACAAAAGACTTTACCCGGCCAGTACTACAAAAATCTTAACTGCCCTCATAGCCTTGGAGAATGGAGATTTAGATGAGGTGGTTACCGTAGGAAATGAAGCCTATCTATGCCCATATGATAGTAGCAAGGCAGGTCTTGATATTGGAGAAGAAATTTCCCTGGAAAACCTTCTGTATGGTTTAATGCTTCCTTCAGGAAACGATGCAGCCTATACAATTGCAGTACATATAGGTCGTAAAGTTAAAGGTGATCCATCCCTGCCCATAGAAGATGCATTAAGGATTTTTATAGATATGATGAATAGACGTTCCCGGGAACTGGGGGCAACAAATTCTCATTTCGTAACACCTGATGGCTATCATGATGATGAGCATTATACTACTGCCCATGATATGGCCCTAATATCTGCAGAAGCCATGAAGTACGACGTTTTTCGAAAAATAGTAAGTACTAGGATGTTTACAATACCGGACTGGTCCAGTTTACATGACCCAGATGTGGAAAATGAAACAAGATACTGGAGAAATTCTAACGCATTAATACAACCTAATGACCAATTCTATTATGCCCATGCTAATGGTATAAAAACAGGCTACACATCTAAAGCTATGCATTGCCTAGTTACTTCTGCTTCCAAAGATGGCATGGAACTATTGACAGTAGTCTTAGGCAGTTCAAAAAACGGAAAATGGACTGACTCTACCGCTCTCCTGGATTACGGCTTTAACAACTTTGAAAGATATGAACCTTTCAGTAACGGTCAACAAATCTCCATCTTGAATATTCTAGGCAATACTGAGAATAGTTGGGTGAGAGTAATTGCAGATAGGGCACCAGGTTATATAATTCCCAAGGATAAGATTAACAAGATTGGTAAGGAAATTCAGTGGAATGATGAAGTCGTCCAAGGAGAGGGAAAAGATGAGATCTCAATACCAGCCCCTGTATCAAAACACCAAAAAGTAGGAACCATGATTGTTTCTCTTGATGGTAAAGTTCTTGATAAAATAAACTTAGTAACCTCCAAAGCCGTGGAAAAGGAAGAACCCCAATTATCTAAATCCCTTGTCAAGTTTAAAGATGGTATAGATAATTCCTTAGCTACAGTTTGGGCCAGTTTTAGTTTGTGGACAAAGCTGGTGTTTGGTATTATTGCAATTGCTATCCTGTTACTAATTATTAGAATTAGTGTTATAAGACGAAGAAGGAGAAGATATTCATTTAGAAGAAGGTATTAATAAAAGGCTGTTCTAGTTACGGAACAGCCTTTTAAACTATTATTTTACTACTATATTAACCAATCTTTTTGGAACTACAATAACTTTTACTATATCCTTGTCAGCTATGAATTCTTGGATCCGTTCTAAACTCAAAGCTGCCTTTTCTATTTCCTCTTTAGTGGCCTGTGTAGAAACCATCAGGCGATCCCTTAGTTTTCCATTAACCTGAACCACTATTTCTATCTCATCCTTTACTAATGCTTCCTCATCCCATTGAGGCCATTTCTGATCATGGATGCTATCATCTCTGCCTATCATTTCCCATAATTCTGAAGTTATGTGAGGACAGAATGGTGCAAGCATAATCAGCATATTGATTATAGCCTCTGACAGCACAGCAGTATTCAAATTGCCATTTTTGCATTTTTCACGGTAATTATAAATAGCATTTACCAGCTCCATTATGGCACTAACAGCAGTATTAAAATTAAAGCGCTGGCTGATATCATTTGTAACCCTTTTTATAGTGTTATGGAGTGCAAACCTTAATTCTTTATCTTCACTAGAGAGTTTAGTTTTATCAATTGAGCCCTCCAAGGCAATTTCATCAATGCATTCTGTCACCAATCTCCAGATACGATTTAAAAATCTATAGCTTCCCTCCACTCCTTGATCGCTCCACTCTAAATCCCTCTCTGGTGGGGCAGCAAAGAGTATGAAAAGCCTTGCAGTATCAGCACCATACTTATCAATAATATCTTCTGGGCTTACAGTATTACCCAATGATTTGGACATCTTATGCCCATCTTTAAGCACCATACCCTGTGTTAATAGATTGGAAAATGGTTCATCCACAGGTGATAAGCCCATATCATAGAGTGCTTTGGTAAAAAATCTTGCATACAATAGATGCAATATAGCATGCTCCACTCCACCTACATACTGATCCACTGGCATCCAATACTTAGTGTTTTTCATTTCAAAAGGATGCTCATTGTTTTTGGGATCTGTATATCTTAAGAAATAGAAAGAGGAGCATACAAAGGTATCCATAGTATCAACTTCTCGTTTGGCAGCAGCCCCACATTCTGGGCAAGTTGTATTGACAAAAGATTCACTGGTGCTTAAAGGAGAATTTCCCTTGCCAGAGAACTTAACATCAGTGGGCAGCATTACGGGAAGATCCTCTTCAGGTACCGGAACAATGCCACAGCTATCGCAATAGATAATTGGAATAGGTGCTCCCCAATACCTTTGACGTGAAATAAGCCAGTCTCTTAGCCTATAGTTTACCTTGCTCTCACCTATGCCTTTTTCTTCCATGTATTCTATAATCTTGACAATTCCCTCTTTATTGTCTAGACCATCAAAGGGGCCTGAGTTAATCATAATACCTTCTGCTTCAAAGGCTCTATCTAAGTTTTCTATGTCAATCTCATCATCCTTAGGCCTTATAACAGGAATAATAGGCAGATTATACTTAGTTGCAAATTCAAAGTCCCTTTGGTCATGGGCAGGAACTCCCATTACAGCTCCTGTACCATAATCCATTAGTACATAATTGGCTATATACAAAGGCACCCTATGCCCATTCATTGGGTTTATAGCATAACGACCCAAAAATAGCCCCTCTTTCTCACCATCTGCTGAAGTTCTATCAATCTCACTCATATGTTCTGCTTTTTTACGAAATTCCTTGGCAGGTTCTTCATATTCAGTACCTTTTACCAACTCCTGTACCAAGGGATGTTCTGGCGCAAGCACCATAAAGGATACCCCGTAAATAGTATCAGGTCTAGTGGTAAAGACTGTAATCTTTTCATCACTGCCTTCAATGGAGAAGTTTACCATAGCACCTTCACTTCTACCTATCCAGTTTTGCTGCATAATTTTTACCTTCTCAGGCCAACCATCTAACTTATCTATATCCCCAAGCAGTCTTTCAGCATAATCAGTTATTTTAAAGAACCACTGCTCCAGCTCCTTTTTATCCACTTGGGTTTTGCAGCGTTCACAGCCTCCATTGACCACCTGTTCATTAGCCAATACAGTTTCACAAGATGGACACCAGTTTACTGAAGACTTTTTCTTGTATGCCAACCCCTTCTTATAGAGTTGAAGAAATAGCCATTGAGTCCACTTATAGTAGCTAGGGCTAGATGTAGTTACCTCCCGGTCCCAGTCATAACTGAGCCCCAAGCTTTTTAACTGCTTCCTCATGGTATCAATATTACTATTTGTCCATTTGTCAGGATGAATCCCTCTTTCAATAGCAGCATTTTCAGCTGGCAATCCAAAGGAATCCCAACCCATAGGATGTAAGACGTTGTATCCTTGCATAGTTTTAAATCTCGATATAACATCCCCAATAGAATAATTGCGGACATGACCCATATGAAGATTTCCAGATGGATACGGAAACATCTCCAACATATAAAATTTCTTCTTATTGGGGTCTTCTATCCTTTCAAAGGCTTTTTCAGCTTCCCATCTTTTTTGCCACTTTTCTTCAATCTCAGCAAACTTATATTCCACTCTATTACCTCCCACTCAACTAATAAATAGTATTGTAATTAGCAAATATAAAAACCTCTCGTTCCGTTAGGGACGAGAGGTTAACCCGCGGTACCACCCTACTTGAGTCTATAGCAAAAAACACTATAGATCCACTCTTTCATCTATAAAGAGATGAACCTTTACAGTTCTAAACAGGCGAGTTCGGCATTTGGAAATGTCGATTCGCACCACCTATCGACTCTCTGAAATTTCCTCACTACCTACTACTCCTACTGTAAAACTATTTATTTACCTGGAAATTATTAAGGATATTATATTGCAACAATTAAGCGTTGTCAACAGACAATGGGGTCCCATCAGCCCACAAACGCTCTAAATCATAAAAGTCCCTTTCATCTTGGTGGAATATGTGGACAATAACATCGCCATAGTCCAGAGCCACCCAACGATTTCCTCCATGACCATCTTTGTGCATAGGTTCCATACCCTCTTGTTTCATTTTTTCCTCTACTTCATCGCAAAGGGCCCTTACCTGGGTTTCAGAGGTGCCACTGGCGATAACAAAGTAGTCTGCAATAATAGTAAGTCCATGAATGTCTAACACCAATACATCTATGGCTTTCCTATCCTCTAAAATTTGGGCTATCTTTAAAGCTAATTTTTTAGATTTTTCCAGCAACAATTCTCCTCCTTATTCCTTTTTTATATTTAGTTCATTGATAATATAATTACGGGCTTCTATGGTATTAGGGTGGATAAGTCCTCCCTTAGCTATTACGTGGATAACACTGTTATCTAAAGCTTTTAATACTGCTCTATCAAGATCGTTTTCTGCTAGAGCGCGCAATTCCTTCACGCCTGGATACTCTCGTCCCGGTTCTATTAAATCAGCAAGATAGATTATTTTTTCTAATCTCGTCATATTTTTCTTGCCATATGTATGATATTCTATAGCTGAAAGAATATCCATATCTTTAATTTTAAATACATGATTTGCTATTTTTGCTCCTAAAGGGCCATGGATTAATTCCTTTTGGCTTAGGCTAATAGGATCCAATTTAATATCATATTCTTTTACTTTTTGTATAAGCAAGTCATCATCAAAGCCCTTTGCACAGTCGTGTAAAAGTCCTGCAATAGCTGCTTTGCTAACGTCTTCATTGTAGATACTGGCCAGTTTCATGGCGCTTTCCTTTACTCCTATAGAGTGCTTTATACGATCAGCATCTAGCAATTGTCCAAGCTTTATTAGAATTTCCCTCTCTTCCACCTAACTTTCATCCTTTTCTGCAGCTTATTTAACCTCTTGTGCAAGTTCAAAGGTCATGTAAATAGCCTTTTTTCTATAATATACTCCCTTACTACATCAGGTACCATATAGCGTATGGATTTTCCCTGAACAACCCTGCGCCTAATATCCGTTGAAGATATATCTAGCATGGGGGCTTCAACAAATAATACACGACTGTTAGCTTGTCCATATATTTTTTCAGCCTGAGCCTTGCATATATCTATAGATACATGAGGTCTCATATATACAGCAAAGTTACACAGTTTTATTATTTCCTTTGCATCTCTCCAAGTGTCAAGTTCTCTGAAAGAATCCCCTCCAACTATCATCCAAAACTCGCATTCTTCTGAATAAATCTTACGTAAATCCTTTAAGGTATCTATAGTATAACTTTTTCCCTGCCTTCTAAGTTCTATATCGCTTATCTGAAAAAAGGGATTAGATTTAATAGCCAGCTCAGTCATTTGAAACCGATAGGTTGGAGGACTCACATGCTTATTATTTTTATGTGGAGGACTTGCTGCAGGAATAAAGAGCACCTTATCCAAACCACACTCCTGCCTTGCCATCTCAGCCGCTATCAAATGCCCCATATGAATGGGATCAAAGGTTCCTCCATATATACCTAGTCTTTTTATCAATTTCTGCAACCTTCTCCTTACAAATGATTGTTGTTTATGCTGATTATAACATATATGGAATTCTATTGCTACTTAATGGCAAAGTAATTTAGACAATTATTATAATTCCCTAAAACATGGTAATAATATACTTGGAGGTGTATTGTATTATGCTTAAAACCTGTTTACATAAAATTCAAACTCTTAGCTTCTATATGAGCGATGATATAGACAAACCCCGACCTATACTGGGCATAATAATGGACTTTTTACTGATTCTTTTAGGGCTTTTTAGCTTGCTGTATTTGTGGTTGGTTTATAGAACAAAGTCCCCTCTCTTGTCCCTGATAATCTCTCTTTTGGTTACAGGCCTCTTTGGATTTGGCCTTTTTTTGAAAAAAAGGTCAGGTTATAGAAAAAATCGTAATCGTATGCGCAGGTTTGTTGCCCGAGAGTATATGGCAGATAAGCTAAGCCTACTAAGTAGGCAAGAGTTTGAGTGGCATATTATTAAAGCCCTATCCAGTATTAAGGAGCTATCCAATCTAGAACAACGAAAAGGTTATTTCAAAGCCCTATACAATAACATGCCAGTAGCCATTGGATATCACCAAGCCCCCCCTAATGGCCATGAGACCTATGAAGGAGTATGGTCCTTTTATAATTCCTTCCGTTCTAGAGGGTATAGTGGCCTTATCTACATATCATCGGGCTATTTCGAAGAAGCCTGCCATAATCTTGAAGATAGGGATTTAGATACACCTATTACCCTTCTTAATATTGATAATTTATTGGACCTTATGGAAAAAGCCCACATGCATCCTGATGAAGAATTTCTGGATGACCTAGTCCAAGAAAAAATAAGAAAATATAGGGAAAAGTTAAATAAAGATAAGGAAAAGGTACCTGCGTTCTACAAACTAAAAAGGTATATAACCTCTTCCCTATTGTTCTTTGGAGCATCCTTTTTGTTTCCCTCATACTTCCCCTTCTACTTTGTCTTATCCATCCTTTTCCTGGTCCTAGGTCTTTTAAGTCAGGTATTGTCTTCTAATAGGGTTGTTCATTAGGGCAGCTCTATTTTTGGATTTTTTGTTGATTTTCTGTAGAGTACAAGTCTATTGCCTATAATCTGTACTTCTTCAGCCGATAGCTCATTAGCCAATCTATGAAAAATATCCTTTATATCGCCCTCTGCATTGGGCAATACGTGGATCTTAATAAGTTCTCTGGCCTCCAGGGCATCATCTAGCTGCTTTATTAGATTCTCACTTATTCCGCCCTTGCCAATTTGAAAGATACTGTCTATTCTATTGGCCATAGCCCTTAAAAAACTTCTTTGTTTACTTGTAAGCATTTTTTCACTCCCATTATTCAATAAAATCAAACTCTAGATCATTCATCCTTACAGTATCCCCATCATTAATCCCCATATCCCTCAAGGCATCTATAATCCCTAGTCTTCTAAGAGCTCTCTGGAAATACTGCATAGATTCATAATCATCTAAATTAACGCTACCTAGTAGCCTGTCAACAGCTGGTCCAGATACCACATATACACCCTCTTCAATCTCAATCTCAAATGGCTCCTCCTCAATAATCTCATCAAGCCTATCCCATTCCTCCTCAAAGGGCTCTAATGGTGGCAACTCTTCCAGCATTTTTATCAGCTCTGCAAGTAGCTCATCAAATCCTTTAGCAGTAGCCGCCGACACAGGAAATACTTTTATTCCTTTACCTTCTAATTCCTCTTTTAACCTAAGGATATTCTCCTGAGCAGAAGGAATATCCATCTTATTGGCTGCTACTACCTGGGGTTTTTGTGCTAGTTCCTTGCTAAAGGATTCTAATTCCTTGTTAATAGTATAAAAATCCTCTATAGGGTCTCTACCCTCTATTCCTGATGCATCCAATACATGAACCAATATTCTGGTTCTTTCAATATGTCTAAGGAAGTCAATTCCCAGACCCACACCCTGATGCGCACCCTCTATTATACCTGGGATATCTGCCATTACAAATGATTTATCGAATCTTGTCTTAACCACTCCCAAGTTTGGTGTAAGGGTGGTAAAGTGATAATTTGCAATCTTTGGCCGAGACTCAGTAAGGATGGACAGGATAGTGGATTTACCTACATTGGGATAACCAATTAGACCTACATCAGCAATGGATTTAAGTTCTAAAATAACCCATCGCTCTTCTCCCTTTTGCCCCTCTCTGGCAAATCTAGGAGCCTGTCTAGTGGAAGTAGCAAACTTTGCGTTACCTTTGCCGCCTTTGCCTCCATAAGCCAATATCCTGCGTTCCCCTGGCTTTGTGAGATCAGCAAGAATTCTGTTGGTCTCTGCGTCCCTTATAATAGTCCCGGGAGGCACTTCTATTATTAAATCTTCGCCTTTTTTACCATACATATTCTTGCCACGACCATCTTCTCCAGACTGGGCTTTAAAGGTTTTCCTATAGCGAAAATCCATTAATGTATGCTTGCCGGTATTGACAACAAAGACAACGTCTCCTCCATCTCCCCCATCTCCCCCATCGGGACCTCCAGCAGGTACATATTTTTCTCGTCTGAAGGATATGGCACCATTGCCTCCGTTTCCAGCCTTTATATATATCTTAGCTTTATCAACAAACATATATTCCATAACTCCTTGCTTTAATCATTAATGAATTATATCAGCACTCTAAGTATAATTCAATAATTTTCTAATCATTAATTCTTCCCTGAAAAATCAAGGAATATGAAAAAGGCCTATCACATATTTCACAATGCAATAGACCTAGAAAACCAATTTTACCTTTAATTTCTATCTTAGGCAAGTTTATTGTGCATAAACACTAACTTGTTTTTTATTCTTGCCTTTTCTTTCAAATTTGACTATACCATCCACCAACGCAAATAGGGTATCATCCTTACCTCTACCTACATTTACACCGGGATGAAGTTTGGTTCCTCTCTGTCTTACTAAGATGTTTCCAGCTAGAACAAACTGTCCATCTGCTCTTTTAACACCCAATCGCTTAGACTCACTGTCGCGACCGTTTTTAGAGCTACCTACTCCCTTCTTGCTAGCAAAGAGCTGAAGATCCATTCTAAACATCTATTCCACCTTCCTTTCCCGAATAGAAATATATTCACCGTATCCTAACTCAATACTTTTAAGTCCTAACAACATTGTTTCCAATACAATACCAGTTTCTTTAATCTTATCGTCAGTCAATCCCGACGGTATCTTCAAATGAGCTAAGCCACTCTCTTGATGATATAGAGGCTCAATTCCTACTACATCTATCAATCCCATCACTGCGGTCTGAACTAGGGCAGAAACAGCACTGCATACTATATCCTGTCCAGCCACATCAAATCCGGAATGCCCCTCTACCTTAAAAGAACAAATATTGTCTTGACTATCACGTACAACCAATATATTAATCATATTTATTCACAACTACCCAATGATTTTACTAATTTGAACTTGGGTAAAAGGTTGACGATGTCCTTGCTTTTTCCTGTAGTTCTTTTTGGGCTTATACTTAAAAACAATAATTTTCTTGCCTTTTCCATGCTTGATAACCTTTGCTTCTACTTTAGCCCCTTCTAAAGCAGGAGTTCCTACCTTTAAAGACTCATCGTCATTGATAGCTAATACTTCATCAAAGGTTACTACAGAACCTTCTTCAGTATTGAGCTTCTCAACTCTTATAACGTCACCTTCACGAACAAGGTATTGCTTTCCTCCAGTTTTAATGATAGCATACATTACATTGCACCTCCTCTAACCAGTCTCGCCGAATAATGGTACCTTACAGTTATTATCTGAAAGGATTTTAAACCGTATTCGTGCGGCTACACCTGAAATATTTTATCATACTGAATATAGCTTGTCAAACAAAAAAATTCGTAAATGTAGTTATTCTGTGATAATGTCATATTGAATTTATTCTGATAAAATGTCATGTATGAGGAAGGAGTTATTCAATATGACTCAAAAAGAGATAACTCGTCTTAGAGTCATCAATCAAACTATCGATA